>OBLI01002470.1_pt1 | contig 15661 bp, 19 predicted proteins | sample 1519701 | NCBI WGS metagenome assembly OBLI01 (sample SAMEA3663005, study PRJEB22513) | pig gut metagenome | biome: pig gut; feature: pig-associated habitat; material: faeces | place: France | collected 2012 | reverse complement strand
AAATGAAAAATCGCTCATATCTTGCTTTTTTAGGGCAAAGATATGAGCGATTGGGTGGTGGGGAAAAGACAAAATTATGTTTCCATTGTTGTATGAAATAGCAATTTTGTTCCTTCACATTTGGGACAGAACAATGGATTCGAGTTGCCTTTAAAGATACTTTCTTCTTTTTTCTTTATCGTATATCCACATTTGGGGCAAACAACATCTTTTTCAGAAGGCCCAAAGCAGTGATATTCTTTACTATGATTTTCCTCTGTGCAGAATTCACCACATTGAGGGCATTGTCTACCGATAGTCGCATTAAAAACACCATGCAAGAAAGCTACAACCTCTTGTGTGTAGCCACAATCACAACACTTCAATATGCCAACACCATTGATTGCATCAAATGATAGGTATAAATCACCAAGGCTTAATTTTAAGTATGGCAAGACACCTTCCGTATTATAAGATTCACTCTCTGGATATTTTGTCATCCATGTAGTTTTCGGCACCTCAACCATATTGTAAAAAGTCTTGTCTAACCTTGGCAAAAGATCCTTGAATTTTATGTACACATCCCCAATGTTATGGTTATCATATACCATCTCATCCTTCAGGAAGTCAATATCTTCATCCTTTGAATATCTGAATACGCTAAATGACCAATGATATATAGCATAGTAAAGACAATCAAAGCGATTATAGTTTCTGCAGTGTAATTCTGTAATAATTTTTCTATAAAGCACCAATCTTGATATTATATATTCATGTAGTGAATCCCTTGCTGTCTGATTATCTCTTGTACTAAAACAAACTCCGCATCCACTACCCTCAAAATAGTTGATAATATCTTCTGTGCTATTATATGACATGAAAATATTCTCAATCTCTTTGATATAATCAAAAATGAAATTACTTCGCATATCCTTGGCTGGATCAAATTTTAACAGAAAGGATGATAGAAGCAATTCTTTCTCGATAGCTTCAGTAGCATCGTATTGATTCTCCGTAATAGCAAAATCAATTACTTTGGGTGCTAATTTTTTCACCGCAGAATAAATTCCTTTTGGTGATTTGTTTAGCTTCAATAAAGCTTTAGTAATTATTCCCATAAAAATTAAAATTAGAAAGGTAAATCAACCAAGCCATCATTATGTAACAGATTGATTGCGCAAATAAACAAAAATGATAAAATAATTAATCGTTTCATCTTTTAATATTATATCAGTTTTATATTTTCTTTGAAATTTATATGTAAGGCTATCGCATCCGAAGCAATTGACATAGGCATTTCGCCCTCTAACACCAATAATGCTTTTATTGGGCAATGCATACCTTTTACGCTTTGTTCGGCATTTAGTATGGCATTGTATTTAACGCATTGATACACACCTCGTAAAATGTCTGCATTATCAGATGTAGAGGACTTGACCTCTATTGCAATCTGCGTGTCATCTTTAAGTATGAAGTAAACATCAAGGCGGTCGCCAGACAAAAGTATATGCTCCATTTCCTTATGCTTAACATTCTTAATGCCAATACATTCGGGATGGTCGTAGATGTACTCTTTTAGTGCCTTATGTTTGATGCCTTCGGAACCATGCTTAGAGTATGTACCTTTTCGTATTGTGTTCTCATATACTTTGTTGTCAGAACCATTGTATGGTGTGAGTTCAAGTTCGTCGAGAACATCTTGCCATCTGTCATAGTAATAAGCTTCACTGTTGAGACGTTTCATTTGGTCATTTTTCTGTTCGTCTGTGAGTGAGCTGTAATCGTGGCTTACATAATCGAAACCATTGCTCGGTAGTTTGGTCGTTTTGTTTATAACAAGGCAATTTAGTGTCGGCATATCCTTAAATTCAGGACATGCTTTCTTCAATGCTTTAAACACATCATCAATCAACCCCAACACTCTACCTATCTGGTCTGTGTGATGCCCCACCTCCTTTGATAGTTCGCTATACGTGTGCGGTGATTTGCTTACCGTAGCCCAATATATGAGTACTGGTATCATCTTGCACGCCCACATTGCATTTTTGCTTGATGAGTTGTGAAGTATTGATAGGTATTTTGGCTCTTTCATTATAAATTTAGTTTTTAATACAGCAAAGATATGTATAATTTGTGAGATAGCCATACATAATCTAAGTTAAAAATTTACATAAAGGCAATATAATGATAATTAATCACTAACTTTGCGGTCTAAAGTGAGAATCATGGAAGATGTAAATAGATTAAAAATCGTGCTTGTCGAGAAGAAAAAAACAAGCAAATGGCTTGCAGAACAGTTGGATGTAAACCCTTCAACTGTCTCCAAATGGTGTACTAATACATCACAACCGCCATTGGACACACTTATACAAATATCTCAACTTTTAAAAGTTGAAGTAACAGAATTAATTCGTGTTCCACAAAAGTAGATACAAAGAAATGATAAATTCAACAAGAAAGCAATTTTCCCTTTTTGATTTTTGCAAGAAAAGAGCAGATAAGATTCAAGTGTTTGGTAAAGAGACTATTGACGAGGAAGGAAAGATAATTCCTTTCGTTGATCAAGCAGCCTTGATTACCCATTACTTACAGCTGCGCGATGCGGACATCAAAATGCCATACGAGAGGCAGGCTGAAGATATTTTAAATCTGTGGTACGAGTTTGTAAAGGGCGAAAGACTTCATAAGCCTAAGGATTTTGAAGGAGTTGCTGACTCCGCAATTGGCTACCAAACATATCTGTTTCAAGATTTATTTGCTGCACCATTCCAGGCACCCCAAAATCCAAAATTCAAGTTTATAGACTTGTTTGCTGGTATAGGTGGATTTAGAATGGCATTCCAGAATCTTGGAGGAGAATGTGTATTCTCTTCCGAATGGGATGAACAGGCAAAGAAAACCTATTATGCAAACTATGGTGACGTGCCGTTTGGTGACATTACCAAAGAAAGCACTAAGAATAAAATACCCAAAGATTTTGATATTCTATGTGCCGGTTTTCCATGTCAGGCTTTTTCCCTTGCAGGAAAGAGACTTGGTTTTGAGGAGACAAGAGGAACTTTGTTCTTTGATGTTGCTGAGATATTGCGCCGTTATCAGCCGAAGGCATTCTTCCTTGAAAATGTGAAAGGACTTGTAATTCATGATAAGGGTAGAACATTTAAAACTATTCTCAACACATTGGAAGAAGTTGGATATGTCGTACCTGATCCACAGATTGTTAATGCAATGTTCTTTGGAGTTCCACAGCACAGAGAAAGAATATATATAGTTGGTTTTAGAAAGGATTTGGGTATAAAGAAAGAGGACTTTTCTTATCCAGAGCAAAAGGAAGTGACTAAGAAATGGATTGATGTAAGAGAAGAGAATCCAGTGCCAGCCAAATATTATCTTTCAACTACATACATCGAAACCCTCAAAAGACATAAAGCTCGTCATGAGGCAAAAGGAAATGGATTTGGCTATGACATAATTCCTGACGATGGCATAGCTCACGCTATTGTTGTAGGTGGTATGGGAAGAGAGAGTAATCTCGTTATCGATTTTCGTCAAACAGACCTCACACCTACCACAAGAATTAAAGGTGAAGTAAACCGCCAAGGCTGGCGCAAGATGACTCCTCGTGAGTGGGCACGTTTGCAGGGCTATCCCGACAATTTCAGAATTGTTGTAGCTGATGCGTCGGCATATAAGCAATTCGGTAACAGCGTAGCTGTGCCAGCAATACAAGCTACTGCAAAGCAGTTGCTTAAGACATTGAACGACAAAAATATTCTTAAAATATAGGACTACAATTACTTGAAATATAATATTATGGCATTAACTGGAAATAAAGGCGAATGGAGTGAGATATATACTCTTTTCAAACTATTAGGTGATGGCAAAGTCCATGCTGGCGATGCCGACATGAATAAGCTGGAATTGTATTACCCAATTCTGAACATTATTCGAGAAGAGAGTAAACGATACGAGTACAAACCAAATACCGAGAAAAACATTGTTGTAATTGATGAAGATGGCAATGAGTATGCTCGAATTTTCATGGATAAGTTTGTTGAAGAATCAACTAAGTTGTTATCTGAAATCAAGGCTGCGAAGAAAAGTGCATTTGAGATTCCAGAAGCAGAACAATTCATGGGCGAGATAGGTTGTTCAAAGTTGAAAGCACCTTCAACAGACAAAGCGGACATTCATATTGTGATACATGATCTTCGAACGAACATGACTCCATTGTTAGGCTTCAGCATTAAGTCACAACTTGGAAGTGCTTCTACGTTACTCAATGCGGGGGCCACCACCAATATTACATATAAGGTGGACGGAACGATGTTGAGTGATGAAGATATTGATGCAATTAATGCAATCAAGAGCCATTTGGAACGTTTGGCTGCTTTGTTTGAAAAGGGATGCTCCTTGGAGTATAGTGATATAGACAATCCCGTTTTCAGAAACAACCTTCAGTTCTTAGACATCTGTATGCCACAATTTATTGCAGATTGTCTGTTGGTTGATAGCAAAGGATCCAATTCTTCGATAGATTACTGCGTAGCAGACGTTGCAAAGAAGAATCCTTTTGATTACAAAGGCAAGAATGTAGAAGAGTTCTATGCTCACAAGATGAAAGTACTGCTTCTAAGTGCAGCTCTTGGTATGGTACCTGGTAAGGAATGGACTGGACGGTATGATGCTAATGGTGGCTATCTTGTAGTTCGTAAGGACGGAGAGATTGTTTGTTACCACTTCTATAATCAGAATGATGTGGAAGATTACCTGTATAAGAACACACGATTTGAAAGAGCAAGCAGAACACGGTATGGATTCGGCAAGCTGTATCGTGGGGAGGATGGTTCTGTCTATATGAAGCTCAACTTACAGATTAGATTTAAAAAGTAATTACATATATGCTGCTTACATTATTTAAGCAGCATATTTTTACTAATTTAAAACGATTTATGGCTGACTCTATAGAAGAAAAAATGAAATACATTTCTAAACGATATGGATTTTTGAATCGTGGAAAAGGTGGCGTGATATGGGACAAATTAAATTCTGTATTAGAATCTTTTTTGTCGGGTAATACACTTGTGGCATATTCAGATTTTTATAATCTGTTTCAAGAAAACATCTCGGAAATGCGTAAATGTACAATACATATTAAAGATGAATTTTATAGAATGCGCAAAGGAGAGAATGCGATGACGGAATATACAAATGATAAAGATATGGGACATATTCCATTTGAACTGAATCATCTGGTAGGTAATGAAAGGTATAGTATGTCTGGCATACCTTCTTTGTATCTAAGTTCTTCACTATATACATGTTGGGAAGAGCTTCATCGGCCACATTTTGAATATGCAAGTTGTGCTTTATTTAAAGCACAAGAGGACTTTCTTGTATTAGACTTAACCAATCAGGAGCATTATCATTTTACAGATAGTGTTTTCTCTGATTGTTTAACATTGGCCTGTTCTTTACAAGTATCGCATCCAACTGCACCTTTCAAATCTGAATATATTATACCTCAGATACTTTTACAAAGTTTGGTAAGGTACAATAAAGAAAATGTAGGCAGTAGGATTTTGGGGATAAAATACACCTCTATACACGTTAAGGATAAATCATTATGGGTTAGTTTTCCTGAGAACAAAAAGAATAAAAAACTCTTTTTTAACTATGTTTTTCCTGCATTTGATAGAAAGCCAAATGGCACTTCTGATCGTCTAAATAAATTATTTCAGTTTTGGAATTCAATTACATATAATAAGGTTAAGCTTATGACACCAGACTACAAAGTAAATTCTCCAAATAACAGATATCAGGAATCCATGTTTGGGATAATGGAAGATAGATTGAAAAATATGAGTTTATATGGTATGCTTCTATATGATAGTGATTGTCCTAAAGGAGCTTTAACTTTTTAGATATAAAACCTATGGCATTTCTCTTTGTTTTGTCCTTCGGCCTTTTTATTGTGCTTGTATTCTTTATTCGGCATAAAATGCCAGAATGGAAAGGTAAGTACTCGGAGAAACTTGTGTATCGCAAGATGTTGAATTTGCCTGATGAATACACAATTTTCAATAACCTTTTATTTGAAAATAACGGATACTCCACACAGATAGATCATTTGGTGGTATCTCCATATGGAGTTTTTGTGATTGAGACAAAGGGCTATAAAGGATGGATATTGGGCGGTGAGTATTCGGAAAAATGGACACAGAACATCTATGGAACCAAGTTCGAATTTTATAATCCAATCAAGCAAAATGATGGACATGTCCGATTTTTGCGCCACCTATTAAAGAGCAGCGTGGACATTCCTTTCATTCCCATCGTAGTATTCAATAATGATGCGGTTTTGAAGGTGTTTGTGAAAGATCATATTGTTATAAACAGATATTCACTCAATAATGCCATTCTTCAATATCATGATATTGTAGTTTCGGAGGAAACGTTCAATTGGATTGTTAAGACAATACATACTAATTCTACAGTCGTAGATAAAGAAGAGATGCGAAAGCATAACGAGAATGTGAATGCCAGAAAATTTAGGACGCAGAGCTATATAAAAAATGGTATATGTCCTGAATGTGGAGGAAAACTTGTAATAAGAAATGGAAAGTTCGGTTCTTTCTATGGGTGTTCCAACTATCCCAAATGTAAATTTACTATTAATAAATAACGAATGAGAAGATTTATACTATTGCTTGTTCTTAGCATAATATATACGACAAGCATCTTTGCACAACAAAAATTCTTCTGCGAAATAAAAGGAGTGGAAAAGGAATTGTCATCAGGACTTAAAATAGTTTTTGACTTTGGTAAGAATTCGGTATACGGAAGCCTTTCGTCTTTAAAAAGCAAACAGAAAATTGTTGATGACAAAGGCGAGGTTATTCCGTTCAATAGCATGGTGGATGCAGGAAATTATCTATCTGGTAAAGGCTGGACTTTCGTTCAAGCATATACATCTGTATATGGTGGTCAGGCAATAAATCATTGGATATTCTTTAAGGAGTCCGACAGTATAGAAAAGGCTTGTGAGGGGATAGTAACCAAGGAAATGTATGAGAAGACGCATAAATAACGGTGATTTATGAAGAAGAATGAGTTTCAATATGACATTAATGATTTGATTATCAATGGCGATAAAGAAGCCACGATGTTTCCTTTTGCTGTAGGTAATATCTATAGTTTTACTCTAAGTGAGAGGTTGTTTGTTAATCGAGCAGAGGTAATAGATGGCATATTATGTAAATGGACAGAAGCCGTGGCAGATGACGGCGTAGGAATATCTGTGCGACAGCTGACACGGAGAAACAATGGACTAAAACTTGAAGGTGTGTCATTAAATCAACGAGTTAAATCATTCGTCACCCTTTTTGACGATGAAGGACATCTTATTTTGAGAATTGCAAAAGTTGTTGAAAGAGAATGGTTAAAACCAAATGGGGAGACAACTATTAGTAAATACTTAAAGTTTGAGATAATTTAGAACGGTCTACATATACACCTCAATTCCATTCACCTCAAATATGCACACGTCTCGAAGCTGCCGGATTTCGTTAGAGTCTAGCAGCTTCATTCGTCTTGTGCCTTTATAGAAATCATATTTGAGGGAGATGCAGCGGTGCCAGGATTGGATCTCACCGCTGCGAGTCCATAGACGGATGTCGATGGGTTCGGGACTGGAGAGGATTTTGCGGAGGGTGGTGATATGGATAGATTGCATAGTGGTGTGGATTAATCGAAGGTGCGGTGGAATTGATCGTCGAAGATGTTGTTGCCGTAGTCGATGGTGATTGGAAAATGGTGGCTGCTATATTTGTACTTGAACTTGATGCTGTTCGTGGCGTTGTCGGCATCAGAGATTTCACTGTTTATGTCAGTGATGGTGATGGGTGCCAGGGCACCACCTATCTCAACGATGTTGACATAGTGAGAAAGGAGGAGCTGGGAGAAGTGCTTGGCTTCCTCGAAGGTAAGCATCGAGGATTCCACGTCATACTCGTAGGCGGACTTGTCATCATAGAAGGTGGTGACACCGAGCGAGGTGGCAGTGGAGCGGTCGAGATCGAGCTTGCTCTTGGTGACGCAAGTGAGATGTATGTATTCATCGCAGTTGAACTCATTGCGCACGAGCAGCGTGAGGTTCGGCGTGCGGTCAGTGACATAGAACGTCTTGGCAAGAAAGCCACGATGAACGGTGAACTGTAGCAGTCGGCACTTGCTGCCGATGCGGGTTTCTATTCCAATAGGACTTATAATGTCACGGATCAAGGTGGTGTTCTTGGTGTCCACTTTAGCATCCTCGATACGAACCATGCGAGGTGTAGACTCGCCATCGAAGAGAGCCAGGCACTCGGTGTAGCCCTGCAACGTGACATCAGGCAAATAAAATGCCGAAAGAGTCTGAAACGAATTGCGTGGAATGGTGAACATCGAGCGTGTGGTGAGGAAGAACAGCTGTACAAAGCCCATGGCATTTGTGGCGAGGCTCAGACGAGAGTAAATGAAATGGCGCTCCGGTGAGGTCGTCTCTTCAGTCTTTGTGTCTGCCGTGATAACAAAGTTGGCGAAGACACGCTGCTTATCCAGCATGTGCCCCTCGATGATGGAGCGAGCATCATAGAGCATGGCGATGTTGTTGTAAGGATAAAGCGTAGTTTCAAATATAGTGTCAGGACCACATGCGATAGTGACATATACCGAAGAAGCATCAGTAGAGATTTCAATCTCCGATGGGATATTGCAAGTGAAGACGTAGTAAGTAGGAGTGTAATTGATTTTCAGCATGACCTTTTTGTTTTCAAAGATAACAGGCTTTGCCTGTATAAGAAAAGACCCAACCGCAGCGTTGCTCTGCACGGCTCGAAGGACAAAGGGCTTTAGTATGGAGTGTAGGCAAGTGCGGACTTGTTACGATCTTGCAGCAGCGACAGAAGAAAGCCCGACTCCTTCGAGCCGGGCGGAAGTGGAAGACTGCCTAAGCAGCCTTTTCAGCCTTTGGCTTGCGCCCTCTTTTCTTCTTAGGCTTTTCCTCTACTGAAGCTGGCTCCGGCTTCTGCACTTCCTGCACCGTGGGAGCTGTGGCTCCCTTGGCTTTTGCAATCTCTTGCGAGAGGCGTGCGAGGCAATTATCAGAGATGTTCAATCCCAACCTCTTTTTGAGGAGGAAGGCGAGGCGCATAGCCTTGTATGCACTTGTGCAATACATCTTATCTGAGCTGTTATCGCTTGTGTAAACGACCCATACATTGTTTGTGGACTTGCCGGAATTGGCTTTAGCTGCTAAAATGACATTTGAAGTATTCATAACTTTCTTATTTTAAGAGTGAAACAATCTGATTAGTGAATGAGATAGACTTCGATATAGCTGATGTCTATAAAGCTGTCAGCTGCGAGTGCTTCCGCCTTGGCGCTTGCCTCAGAATGGCTGTCCGCCTCGATTTCATATTCGATATACTCGCCATCCTCTCCATTGATGACAACCTGATAGAGATTGCTTGACAATTCAACCTGTCTTGAACTTCTTTTACCGAAGTGATATTCTGAATTAAAAGTGGTGTGTACCATAATCTTTAAATTTTATTTGTTCGACTTAAAAGTGAAGCACCGAAGTGCTTTTGTAATTTTTACGTGCATACAAGGAGCAGCAAGGAGAAGGCATGTAAATGCAAGGGATAGCCAAGATTATTTCATCCTTTAGGGCTTGAAAGATTTTGGAATGAGGCAAACCTGCCCCAAAAACTTTTGAAAAAATCTTAGGATAAGCGTGGAGCGCGACCCTTTCAGAATGCCGCTTGCGCTAACTTTGCAAAGGAAAAATCATAAGCATTACATTTGGTAAGTGCTTCACGTCGAACAAATAAAATGATTTGGTACGAAGAACACCACTTCAGAATATTACTCTGGAATAATAAAAGAAGAAGACTGGTGATATGAATTGTGCAATCTCTGTTGTCATCATAGGATGGGATGGCTACTTCTTTCATGATGAAATCGTGGCAGACAGATACCTATCTTTAAGGCAAGCAGAAAGGTGGATGTGCTTGTGGCTACAAAAAATGAACATCAGCAGTATTGAAGTTCATTCACTAATGAGAGTGTGGAACGGATGAGAAAAGGCAAATATGAATACTTGTCATTTTGGTGGCGAACAAAAAGCCAATTACTCCACAGACAATGACAGGGACGGTGGAACAAGCTACCAAGATAACAGCATAGGAAAGATGCACAAAGTGCAGGAAAGGCGGTGCGCCACGCCTTATTCCTTTGAAAATCGGGATTGGCTACCTTACGCTATTGACTCTCACGCCTGAGAGATTGCAAAAGCCAAAGGTGCGGAGAGCGAAGCGAAGGAGGTGCTGAAGGCGGAGCATACCGCTGAAAAAAGAAAAGCCTTCATCCTGCGTTGGGCGCAAGACAAAGGCGTATAGGAAAGGGTGATTAGGCAGTGTTCCGCTTCAATAAATGCTACTTGTAAAGTTGCTTCAATTGTGTGTAGAAATGAGCTAATCCATCAAGGTCATCATGTCCACAAAAGTTCACACAAGGCTGGTTGTTTTCATCAAAAGCATAACACCAAAGCCATGCATTATTTGGTTGACGCATAACCGCAAATGTTTTGATGTTTACTTTACCTTCATTTCCCTTAGAACAAGAAAAGCTACTTAGATTAATAGAACCTTTAACCGTAAATTGTATACCAACAAGAGCCCCTTGTTCTACAAATATGGCATTTTTAATTTGAAGTACACCATGGGGCGTTTTAATGTATTTATCACCGATAATCCATGTTTCCTCAGTGAAAGAGGTGAAGTTACCTTTTGTACTCAAATCCATCTCTTGAGCATGATAATTCATCTCAATTTTATTATTTGAAAATAATGAAAACATAATATATTTAATTAGTCCATCAAAAAAATCTATTCGATTCGAATAGCCCATCCTTCAGAAACATCAAAAAATGAACCCTTAGGAACTGGTAATTCCAAATGTCCCCATGTAAGGGCTTCAGCTATGTATGGATTAATTTTCCATAAAAGATGATTGTTGGATATGTACGCCAATTCATTCCAACAATGGGCATAAGGAAGAACAAAAGTTTCTTCTTCTGTACCACCTGTTGGAATTGCTTTCGTAACAAAACTTGGAACTCCATCAAATTCAAATTGTACACCAAGTGTTGCCGTTATAGTATAGGCTTCTGCTATTTTTTTCATATAATGAAAGCTTAATTATTTATTTTATACAAAAATAAAAATTACCTTTCATATTTTCTGGTTATATATAGAATTTAACTACTATTTAACATTGTTATCGCACACCACCAATCGCAATAGGATATAAATCGTGCTGTGGGAACTTTTCGCAGCCGATATAGAGCGTGTCGAAGGCATCGGTGCCGTCGGTACGGTGTTCGAGAAGGTCTTCTTCGGACTCCGGCTGCTTCTCCATAGACTTGTTCTTGCGGAAGCCGTTGCGACCTCGCTCCACTCCTGCTGACTGGATGGCGAGGATAAGGTCATCGTTGTTTTGGCGGTTGAAGTATGGCATCAGACGTTGCTTTCCGGCAAAACCCTGATTGATGAGAAGGTATTTCTCATCGTGTCGCATCGGGTTGCCGAGGTACACGTCAATGACCTGCCATCCGTGGCGCTCGAACTCATGTACTACCACCCAATGGAAGTCCTGGTCGTTCACGGCATAGTTAGAGCCGAGGGCAGTGGCATCGTAGTAGTAGATGACCGTCTTGTTAGGATGTGGAGCGTAGTAGGTGCAGAAGTCGGCGACGAGCGCAGGAATTTTGCGCTCGAACTTCACATAGAACGATTTGAGGATGTTTAATCTATTGTTGCGTGGCTGACCGCACACAATCCAGTTGATGTTAGCATTGTAGTCCATGCCAATGCAGAGAGGCTGCATAGGGTCGATGTCCGAGTCCGTGCGACAGTCGAGCGAGCTGTTAAGTGTAGAGAACTGGTTGTTGGCGTGGATAGTGTAAAGATCCTGCTGCGCCTCCTTAATGATGCGGTCGTAGCCGAGCGAGTCGAGGTAGTCAAAATCCGACGCATCATACTTATGGAACTCCTGCATTGACGAGTAGAAGCCATCGTGCGAGATGCCAATCTTCTGACAGAGGATTGACGTCTGGAATGTCTTCGGCGTGAGGTCGCGCTTCATCTGCCGGATATACTCTTCACCGAGAAGCTGTAGGTTTTCGAGTGTAGAGTATTCCTTGTAGTAGACAGCCACCGAGCGCATCTTGTTAAGCGACTGGTCGAGCCATTTGAGGTAATTAGGCAGATAAGAAGGAATAGGCTTGCGCTGCTCTTTGAGCTGTGCAATGCGCTCCTTTGTCTGCCAAATCTTGTAGATTGTGCCTTTGATTGTGTCAATCAGTTCTGTGTCCATTTTATCCTCATAGTGCAGGAACCAAGACCCCTTGGTAGTCTGAGGCATATCCGAAAGCACCATCATGCTATGGTTAAAGCTGTGGTGCCCGAAGTACGAGCGTATGCCACCATTGGCAGGCAGAGTCTCGTCCTTCAGTTTGTTGTAATCAATGAATTTCGCCTCGTCGATTAGCAGCCACGAGAGCGTGAGCGAGTTGGAAGAGCCTGGGCGGTCCTGACTGATGATGATAGCCACCGAGCCATTATAAAACGTGATGACATGCTCATAGTCAGCCGGTTCGGTGATTGGCTTCGCGAAGGACTTCGGCGGTTTTCTGCCTACCACATAATGCACGCCATTGATATAACCCCAACGCTTCCATGCTGCAAGCAGACCAGGGAGCGTGTTGGTCAAGCCATGCTTGAACGTCGGCACGACGATACCACCAGTGGAGCCAGGCATACGCTGCATGTTACGTAGTACAAAAGGCGAGGCGATGGAGTCCGTCTTTCCAGTGCGTCGTCCAGCCACGATGACAGTAGTCTTCGCGCTGATGTATTGCGTCAGGAGCTGAGGTTTGTTGAAGTACACACGCTTAGAGTGTTGCTTCGCCTCGATGTCCCAAAGGGAAGTGTCAACTTTGTTCGTCATTGTCTTCAGGCTTAAAGATGTCATCAAGAACAAGATCCGCTTGTTCGTATTCGATATTTTCTGTGTCCGGATGCGACGTGGTAAGCTCCTGCGTGAGCTTTCGGATGCGGTCGTCGATGTTCGGAACCGGCGTGATGCCCACAACACGCGGGTCCGTAGTCGGGAAGAACGGTTGGACGACAATCATGTGATACGGCACAGATTGCTCGTCCTCGATGTCGATGCGGTTGAACTTCGCATAAGAAGTGGCCGCTTTCTCCATCGTCTTCGTGTCCTTACGCTTCTTCGCCATCTGATACGTCTCCATTATCATTTCGTTATACCGCCAGCGGTGGAAGTCGCGCGTACACTCCGAGAGATTCGGTAGCAGAGCCTTGACGATTTTCAAGTCAGCATACGCCGTGACTTGCGATAGACCATAGCGACTGCGCAGCTCATCGACAAACTGACGATCCTTCATGTCAGGGTTGGCGATAGACCATGTGACCATGTCCCTTAATCGAAGTAGATGTTCGATTTGGGGAACAGGATATTTACCTTCCAATTCCGATTGGGAGGTATAAAGGTCCTGTTTGGCGATGTCGATAATGCTTAATTGTGACATGAAGAGAATTTTGAATTATTCATCATCCTCCATATCGAGGAGGTTGTTACGGGTGTTTTCAAGAGCGAGTGGAGAGCCGACGTAGGCGAGCTGCATCTCCTGATGCAATAGCTTGACACGTGAAGCAGCCTTGCCACGGTGGTAACGCTGCGAAACGGCTGTTGTGCGGTCTGCAATGTCACGGCGTAAATCCTCTGGTGGAACACCGAGGATGACTGCCATATCGCTTATTTTTAGGTAGATTGAAGCATACTGCTCTATCTGTGTTAAAGTTTCTTCTGAATATACCATACTCGAATTTTGAGTTTTGAATGTTGAATTTTGAATTGTCGGCTTTGCCGATTTTGAGTTATTCAATTAAGAGCTATTTCCTCCAGCTGCAGTGATGCGCTGTTGGAAAAGGTCGGTTAGCGGAACGGAATGGTTCTTTATAAGATCCATGACGGACGCATGAAGGGTATTGAAAATGTCGGGCGAGGTGGAAATGAACGTGGACTCATGGCGGTTGCCTCGTGTGAGGTTCTGCGAGGTAACGACACTAATCTGTTCACCAGACTCCGCTTGCACAAGAAGGATTTTGGAATGGTTGTCAGCGAGATAGGTGCGCTTCATCGTCTGTGTGATGAACGCCCATAGCTTTAAAGTCTTGTTTGTCGCCTTATGGTCGAGAACAAGATTAAAGGCAGAAATGTTGCCCGATTTCTCGATGAAGAAGAGCCTACGCAGGAACTCCTCAGAGATGGAGAACGAAGTCTGCCATATCTCCGCTTTGCCGACTTGTCCCAAAATCCACTCCAAAACGTCCGCCACCTGAAGAGCATTGGAGAGATACGCCTGGTGTGGACATTCAGAGAGTGGCTTTAGAATGTCATCTATGTTGATGTTGCGCTTCACTACTTCTTGGATTTAGACTTGGACTTCGGCTTGGAAGGAGTGGCATCCTCAGGCTGCTCAGCTAATTGGTCCGTTGTCGATGGACTAATTTCTGTTTCCTTAGTCTGCACCTCTTCGCTTTCGTTAGTTTCGGTATTTGCTGCACTTTCTGCCTTTGTCACATAATGGTCATAAGTGTCCCAATTTGCGTGCAACTTTTTATCGAGATTTATAAACTCGTCGAGCAACGGCTTACGTTCTGAAGCCGGCACCTGCTTAGTAGAGTCCGACAACAAGCGTAGGCGTAGATGGAGTTCACGCATACGGTGAGTGATATCAAGGTTCTCGACATAGAGAGCCTGGATATCCTCAGGCAGCGAGTCGTGATCCGCACGCTTGCCAGCCTTAAAGTCCGTAGCAGGGTTCGTGTCCTTATTTGAGAACTCTGTTCTACTTGCCACGATAGCATCCACTTGCTCCTGCATGATGTTCACCTCGTCGTGGGCTTCGACCTCACGGCGAGCTTTGAGGAAGGCACGTAGCTTGCCTTCGATGAACTCAGCCTTGCCTTTGGGATTGATGCTGAGATTACGATACATTATGGTGTTATTGGTGAGTTGGAGAAGAAGGATAGCACCTTCGTCCCAGTCACGCTCAGCAGATGGCGTGTCGAGCCATTGCTGGAGCTTGTCTGTGAGATTGTTCATAATGATTACAATTTATTATTGATACCAGTAAAGAACACACAATTCTTGTGATGTTCGGTAAGCACATTGCGCATTGCTTTCAGCGTAGAGCCTGTAGTAACGAAGTCGTCGAATACGATGCAGTTAGGCTCTTTGGGGAGATTGTTCATGGTGAACACCGCCCCAATACGCTGCTTGGAATGGCAGAAAGCAACATCCTCGTAGAACGGGATGTTCAGCTGCTCAGCTATCAGCTCGCTGATGCGAGTGGCGAAGTTCTTGACGAGATGGCGACGTTTGGGAGTGGTGACGATACACCACGCCCCAGTGTTCAGTTCCTCACCGAGGATGTCACGTATAAGTGGTGAGATGCTATCAGCGAAGAACGCCACCATACTGTCGTCGCCCTTGATATCCGTCAGCGTTCTGCCATACAGCGACTTCTGCCATAGAGAGATGAAGAACG
>OBLI01002469.1_pt1 | contig 15662 bp, 16 predicted proteins | sample 1519701 | NCBI WGS metagenome assembly OBLI01 (sample SAMEA3663005, study PRJEB22513) | pig gut metagenome | biome: pig gut; feature: pig-associated habitat; material: faeces | place: France | collected 2012 | reverse complement strand
CGGAATTGGTGCGGCGTATGGGAAGTCGATATTTGGAAGCGGGTTCATCACGACAGATTATTCAATAAAATCTGTAAGGAGATTAACACCGTGAGTCAGCTATTATCTTGTAAATTAACTTACACCCTTGTGGGTGATTATTACATCCCCAACATCGGTCTGCCGGAAGAAAACAGACCTATCGGTCGCTGGGGCAGGCTGCACCGGGACTACCTCGAAAAGCACCATCCGCTCCTCTTTAATGACCTTGTTCTCAGCGGTCAGCTCTGGACATATCTGGCTGATTTGAACGAGCAGGCGCAGGAGCGTTTGTTCTTGATTGTCGAGCAGATGAAGGCAGCTGAGGGTGTGTCAGAGGAATTGACAGCAGCCAACCAAATGGCATGGGTTGGAGCTATGAACAGCATCCGAAATCGGGCAGAAGAAATCATCCTCCGTGAAATGATCTACGGGGAGGATGCTGAATGAGAATCCTCGAAGAATTTTGGTATGGCAATATCGAGCCTACAGAGTACGACACTTCTTCTAAGAAGTACAAGAAGTTACAGGAGTTGATCTGTAGGAATGAAGAAAAGCTCAGAGCTGCCATGACTGACGATCAGAAAGAATTGTTCGAGAAATATACGGACTGTGTGCGAGAATATCAGGCCATCACAGATTGCCTGATATTCCAAAACAGTTTTAAGCTGGGTGCCAGGATGATGTTGAAAATATGGAAGAATAATTGAAGGACGAATTTCTACAGCCCACCGGTCAGCGATGATCGGTGGGCTGTTTTTATGTATTGTCGATTGTGAAAAACGGAGCCAATTTCTGGCGGTATGTTGTATGGAACGGCACCTCACGAACACCGAAGCCCATGACATTGCCAGAAGCGTTGTGGCGAATTTTTCCCGCAATATAATCCTTGTACATATCTGCTGCAAAGGCATAGTTATCCGGCGCAATAAAGGATCTGCGCAAGTAACCATACATCGCACCTGCGACATAGTCTGCAAGCTGAATTCCCGCACTCTGGTTGCTGCACTCGGTTAAAATGCTGTGGTAGACATTTCCGTAATTACGAATGAAGTCACCATTAACGGTAAACTCATGGCACACGGATTTGATTTGCTTCATGGTTTCGGTATTCAGCTCGTCCATAATAAATACCGCAAAGCCGTTCTGTGTGCGAAGATCCATTTGAACACGCTGAAACGCTTCCTGCAGGTGGAACTTGTATATATGCCGTTCTGCCAACAGGCTATACTGCTCATACACATTGGTCAGAGTAAATATGTATTGCAGCGATTCTTTCTGTGCTGCACATTCCAGAACCTTTCTGTAATACCCTTTCAATCGGTCATTGCTCATTGCTGCGATTGCAGCAGTACGAGGGCGTTTACGCATCTTTTCCCAAAGATCACTCCACTTGACCTCCTCACCGACAGGGATTTCATACATACCGTTGAGGGTCTGCATTTCTTTTTGGAAGTCTCTGTAGTCATCCATAGAGATCATCACATTGGAGCGCACATAGAAAGGGTGCCGCTTGCGGAACTCAGGCGTTGTTTGGCCTTTATACGCACCCGCTTCATCTGTAAATATCAAATAGTGCATCTATAAATCGCCCCTTATGCTGTAGTTTATACTGTTAACCCGCTCCATACAGCAGGGAGAATTCGGAAGTTCAGATTACGGTCAAAATCTCCCTCGTTTCTAAAAATTGACCGGTGCATATATTTCCCAGTAGCTTTGTTTTTCCAAGAGTTTTCGATTACTCCTACACCGTACAAATAATTCAGCAGTTCCAAGGGTTTCAACGTGAACTCATGCTTAACCGAATTATATCTTTCGGTAAATGTTTTAACACTGAGATTTCTGGAACCACAGAGACGGAGCAGTTCAATTACGTATGGATAATCCTCTCTCAGCACAGGGTTAATTTCGTTTGCAAGTTCTGTGTTCACAAGCCAGTTAGAATACTTTTTTAATGCATCACCATAAACGGCACTATTAAGTGTTCCTTTGCTTAGAATTGCACTCTGCAATGTTTTTAACAGCTTAATCAAGTCACGTGGTCTGAATAACGTTTGAAGCACAAGAGTTTTGAACAGATCATGTACTTGATAATCCCTTTTCAAATCACTCCCCGACACAAAAATTTCTCCAAAATCTTTGCCTGCGACCGCAGGACATGATACGTCAATTCTCTTCATCACCATTTTATAAAGATCGGAATCATAGATTTCTTTTAGATTGTTAACACGCCAGTCCAAGTCAATTCTGAAATCATCCCATCGGGCACTTTCTGCATCACGAACAGCCATGGCTTTCATAATATCAGACCGGATATATAGTACAACTTTAGCATTCCGCACTGCTTTTGCACGGAGCGATTGATTGTAGTTATACACCGCCTTAAACAAACTGATAATTGCCTGATAATACTCTTCCAGGTCTTGGTATTGGTTATAATTGTCATCCAACCTATCAAACTGGACAACAATTTTGGCCTCAGATTCCGTTGTAATAAAATAGTTTTCAAGCAAGCGGGACAATGTGGAGTTGATAATTGTTATTTTGTCTTCGCTATATCTAAAATCACACTGGACACCTTTTTCAATGCCCACTCCGATACCATGTGCGAGAAGACTTCCTTGACTCTTAACAGCTTTTGATACGATTTCCTTGTGCAGATCCAATGCATTACCCAAATACATCTCTTTATAAGCTTTGATCTCTCGGTAATAGTCGTTGTCTTCATCCGGAAGCCTGGCGATAGCTTGAATGAACAAATTAAAAATGACGTTTCTCCAAATCGTTTGATATTGATTCGGTTTAGCAAAATTGTCATCTTGTAAACTCAGTAGTTTTTCGAAAGGAAATTCACCAAAATCTTTGTTTATCACTAAACAGCCGTTATGTAATGACGCTTGCTCAATCATTCGATAGATAGCAGATTTTCCTGTCCCTTTTTTGCCGACGACAAAAAATACGTTGCTATCGATAATTTTGCCCCAATAACCATTATCCAAAAAGTACTTTTCGAGGTTGGGGTCACCATAGCCATCGATTTCTCCGAAATCTATTTGCCTAATTTTCTCTATATCCATAACTTTTTCTCCTTAGTGCACATGTTTCAATCCGTCACATATTGCCAGAAGTTCGTTAATTCGAACAACAATTCTTTTTTGCTCAGCAATTGGAGGAAGCGGGAATGCAATGTTTTTAAGAACTTCTCCGGGTAAATGTTTAATTGTTTCACCCGTAAATCTTTTAGCAAAGTATCCGTTAGAGGCATAATACTCAAATACTCTGTATGCGTAAAAGCTATCTACATCACCAATAAATCGCACACGGTGAAGTGCCTTTTGAATCCTAAATGTTTGACTGACATCCGTCCAAACAGCGCAGCGACCAGGCTCTCCGCCTTCACAGACAACAAGATCGCCATATTTTACTGAGTACCGCTCCTCTTCGTCGTCCTTAAAGCGCATTTTTAAAATATCTTCGAAGTCAAAGAATCCCCATCGTACATTTACATTTCTTAAATAAGGATGCAGATTGCCTTGATTCTTTGCTTTATCAAGCATTTTACCAAGACATAAATCCGCAATTTCCCCCAACTTTACCCACTTCCAGGTGCCTGGAATTTCAAACGGGCAGTCATCCTCTGCAATCGGTAACAGTGCCTTTTCCTTTTTTATCTTCCCCTCGGTTATGAGTTTGGCTTTTTCCGTCTGGATTCGTTTCAGCAGTTCTGATGCTGGCTCATCTGAAGAGTCACGTTCGGTCAGTTTCCCTTGTATTGCTTGCTGCAAAATAGATTTAAGGAAAAGGTCAGCGGTTTCGCTGGTACGGAACTCTGCCGGGAAGTTTTGTTTTACAGCGTCATCTTCAGCACCGCCAAAGGGTGGATTTGCTGATGTTAAGCAAGGACTAAAAAATATGGGCTGTTCAAGCCCACATACAAAGGAGCGGTACCCGATAATCCAGGGCCCGCTCCTCCTGTTATTCTGCTGTATTCTCCTGCCCGATCAACCGGGCAATTTCATCGGAGAAACGATAGATGATCTCCACCCTCATGCCGCTGTACACATTCACGCGGTCAATAAAGAACCGGAGCATTTCATTGGTCAGCTCGTCCGCAGTCAGCGTCCGGCGGGCCATGTCGCAGGTCTCCGTCAATTCGCGGTTTCTGCTCTGAGAAAGGGTTAAAAGCTCCTTTTCCAGCCGCTCTTTCTCGGCGCTGAGGCTGTCGTTCTCCGCGTTCAGCTTATCGCGTTCCATGAGGTATATATCCCTCTGAAGTCTCCCTTCGGCGTACCGCTCGTAAGCGCTGACCCGACTGACGGAAATCTGCTTCATGCGCTTTTCAATCTGTTCCAACCGGAATCTGAGGTTTTCCTCTGTGCCTTCGCTGGCCGCTGCCGCCGCATACAGGCGATCATCTGCATCCACCAGCAGACGGAGCTTCTCAAGCAGGTCGTTCTTCACGATGCGCTCCAGGTCAGCCTCAATGAACCGTTCGCCCACCGGGCAGGCGGTTTCTCTGTTGGATACAGACTTGAGGCAGGTGTAGTAAATCACCGGGGAGTGTTTCTGACGCTGCATGGTGCGTCCGCAGGCCCCGCAGTGAACCAGGCTGCGCAGCAGATACTGATCAGGACTCCGATCATACCCCTTGCGGATTTTGCGGAACACCTTCTGCGCTTCTTCAAACTCGCTTTCGCTGACAATGGCTTCATGGCAATCCGGAATGATCTGCCACTCGGATTCATCCGTCCATACCGTCCGGGGATTGTCCAGCCCCTTCCAGCGACGCTGATTCATGACCATCACGCCGGTATACTCCCGGCGCTTTAGAATCTCCCGCACATTGCTGACAGTCCAGCAGGCTTCCTTAGAAGAAGTGCGGAACTTTTTGCTGTCGGGATTCATCCGCATATAATAGGTCGACGGCGTTTCCAGCTTATAATCGTTCAGGACAACGGCAATCTCTGCCGGCGTTTTTCCTTCCAACGCAAGGTCAAAGATTTTCCGCACCACAGGCGCGGTATCCGGATTGGGAATGATCTTCCGCTTCACATCCGGGTCTTTCATGTATCCATAAGGAGGCTGCGCGGCTACGAACTCGCCCTTGCACTTTCTAGTACGCATGACGGTTTTGATCTTCTGGGACAGGTCGCGGCTGTAATAGGAGTAGACGATGTACTTCATGACCACTTCCATGCCGGCCGTGGAGCCCTTGTAATCATCGCTGTCATACCCGTCGTTGACGGCAATGAAGCGAACGCCCAGGAACGGAAAGATACGCTCCAGATAGTCGCCGATCTCCACATAGTCACGGAAAAAGCGGCTGAAATCCTTGCAGATGACCACGTTTGCCTCGCCGTTCTTCAGGCTTTCAATCATCCGCTCAAAGGACGGACGATTGCCGTTGGTGCCGGAGTAGCCGTCATCGATGAACTCGACCACTTCATAGCCGTCAAACTCCCGGCGGGCGCGGATAAACCGATACAGCAGCGTGCGCTGATTGGCGATGCTCTCGCTCTCAGTCTTGAATTTCAGGTCATCATCGGCATCCGACAGGCGGATGTACAGGTACAGTTTCTTCACCGGGCTTCGCCTCCTTCCAATTCGTGATAAGCCGCTTCCAGTGCGTCCCGTTCCTCCTGAAAGCAGAATATGATCTCCAGTCTGTGCTGGGCATAACCGGTTTTATATACGTTGATGTGGTCAATCATCGCCTGGGCGATTTCCGGCGTCAGCTTCCGCGCCTTGCGGATATTCCGGATGTTCACAAGCCACTTGTTCTCATCAGAAAGCATCCGGTTCAGCCTGGCCAGCTCCACCGACAGCTGATTGAGCCGGGAACTCTGCTCCTGATATGCGGTGTCAAAACGAGTTTTCAGCTCGATATAGTCCCCGGCAGCGAGAATACCATCCACATAGTCATTGTAGAGCTGCTCCCGTTTGTTCTGATAACCGGACAGCTGTTCACTGACTTCCAGCATTTCCTGCTGAAGCTCGGTCTGCCGCTTCGTCTGAATACCGCCGTCCTTCAGCCGCCCGGCCACATCCTCAAAATCCGCGAACAGGGCAAACTGCGTCTGAATCGCGTTCCAGACAATCGGCGCGAGTTTTTTCTCCGAGATGCCTACAGCAACATCACAGCGGCCATACTGCTTTTTCCGGCAGTTGTACCGGCCTTCTTTTTTCTCGCCGTGGCGGCTGTAACCGAGGTTGGAACCGCAGTGCCCGCACCGGACAATTCCGCTTTTGAAAATCTGCGGATGCTTTTCACGGTAATTCCGGCTGGCTTCCAGCTTGGCCTCATTCTCGCGTCGGCCGGCCTCCAGGATTTCTCTGACCTGATAGAAGTCCCCCCGGCTGACCAGCGCTTCGTGCATATCCGGCAGGATACGCCATTTGCTTTCATCCGGCTCATAATGGTAATCCGGCTTGCCCAGGTAGAGTGCTGTCGGCATCCGCCCAAAGACGAGATCGCCCATATAGGTCGGGTTCATCAATATCTGCTTGATGACCTGCTGTGTCCAGAGGCAATCGGAATAACATGCCCGCTTGGTCTGTCCGCGCAGATAGCGGAGCTTACCGGGAGAAGGAATTCCTTCTTCATTCAGCTGGCGCATGATGGGGCGCGCTCCGATGCCGCTGAGAAACTGTGCATAGATTCTTTTGACAATCGGTGAGGTCTCCGGATCGGGTTCAAACCGGTACTCCTGTGTGGTCGATTTCCGGTACCCGTAGGGAATCATGCTGGGAATGTGTTCACCGGCCAGCTGTTTGGCATGAACTGCCAGCGACACCTTCTTGGACTGATCTCTGGAATAGAAGCTGTTGATCAGGTTCTTCAGCGGAATCAGCAGGCTGCTGGCGGAGCCGTCCGTTTCAAAGCTGTCATACCGGTCAACCACCGAAATGAACCGCACGCCCATGGCCGGGAAGATGTTCTCCAACAGGTTGCCTGCCTCGATATAATCACGGGAAAACCTGCTGAAATCCTTGATGACAAGCGCCTTGATTTTTCCCTCCCGAATGTCGGAGAGCAGTCTCTGAAACTCCGGGCGGTCCGTGTTGGTTCCGGTCCAGCCGTTGTCCACATAGGTATCTGCCAGATGAAGGTACGGGTGCTCCGATACATAGTCCCGGCAGATTTCAATCTGTCCCTCGATGGAATCGCCGTCGTCGTTCTTTTTGCTGTTTTCAACCGAGAGTCGGGCGTAGATGGCCGTCTCCCAGACGGACGGCAGCATGGCGCTGACCGGTTCCTGCGTCTGCTCCGGCTGTAAATACTGTCTTTTCTTTCTTGCCATTATGCGTTCCTCCTCTCAGGTATTGTTACGCCTTCCTCGGCCGGAAGGACATCCTCAAAGCGTTCTATATACTGCAATGCGTTTTCAAGCTCATCTCTGTAACGGAAGCACACTTCAATGCGCTTGCCGTCATAAATCAGGATTTTCTCAATCAGGTGAACGATGCACTCCCTGTCCAGCTCCGTCAGATGCCGGTACTTTTTGAACTGTTCAATCCACTCGATGTTCCCGGAGCTGTTCTCCATGGCCTGACTGCGCTCGTCCTTCAGCTTTCCGAGCTGGCGCTGCCTGTCCGCAATCCTGCGGTCATAGCCCGCATGGAACTCTTTATATTCCTCGCGGCTGATCACACCGTCCGCCATATCCGAATATAGGTTGATTTTCAAATCCTGATACCGCTTGATTTCATTTTCCAGCGCCGTCATCTGGGCGTCATAGTTGATGATGCGCCGCTCCTGCTCCGGCAGCGATGCAATGTAATCCAGCACCTGTTCCACCTGGGCAATCAGCTCAATATGGTCGTTCACCACCCGGAGAACGATGGATTTCAGCTTGTCCTCGCTGAATGTATGCGGAGAACAGCCCTTGCCCGCTTTGTTGGTGGAACAGACCAGATAATGATATTTCTTCCCGCCACTGGGGACTGTCTTTCGAACCATGGTGTGTTTGCAGTCGCCGCAGAACACGAAGCCGGAGAAGAGATGAACTTTTTCCTGCTTCGGCGCTGTACGGACGTCCCGCAGCATCAGATTCTGAACGGTATCAAAATCTGAGCGGCAGATAATGGGCTCATGATTGTTCTCGATGACGATCCACTCATCCCGGTCATACTCCACGCGCTTTTTGATTTTGTGGTTCGGAGTGCCGGATTTGTGCTGGATCAGCGTTCCGATATAGATTTCATTGGACAGGATTCGCTTCACCAGCATGGGGCTCCACTCTGCCTGTTCGTTGCTGCGGAATCCGCAGGAGTAGTTGAAACCCTGCGCCTGCTTGTATTCCATGGGACTCAGGACGCCCATGCTGTTGAGCCGGTCGGCAATGGCGGAATTGCACAGTCCCTGTATGCGGAGCCGGAAGATCAGCTCCACCGTCCGGGCGGCTTCTTCATCCACCACCAGCCTGTTTCTGTTTGCCTCGTCCTTCCGGTAGCCATAGGGTGCAAAGGCTCCGATGAAGTCGCCCATCTTGCGCTTGATGTCCAGCTGAGAACGAATCTTGACGGATATGTCGCGGCAGTAGGCATCGTTGATCAGATTCTTGAACGGAACAATCAGGGCATCGGACTGCGCCTTTTCGCCGCAGGAATCGTAGTTGTCATTGATGGCAATGAACCGCACGCCCATGAACGGAAAAATCTTTTCCAGATACCGTCCTGCATCGATGTAGTTTCTGGCAAACCGGCTGAGGTCTTTGCAGATCACACAGTCGATTTTCTTGGCTTTGATGTCCTCCATCATCTGCTTGAAGCCCGGACGTTCAAAGTTGACGCCGGAATAGCCGTCATCCGCATACTCCTTAACGATCACAAATTCCGGATGCCTGCGCACATAATCCCGGATGATCTCCTTCTGGCTCGTTATGGAATTGCTCTCCGCCTTGTCGCCGTCATCGCGGGAAAGACGGGTATATTCTGCTGCATTCCAGATTCTGTCTGGCATTTTTATCACCTCCGCTATCATTGTATTGAAATCATCCGGGACAGTCGATGATGTCGATATTTGTTTCATCCCTTGCTGACCTGACTGCGGGCATAGCCTTCCAGTCGGTCATCAATCGTTTCGCGGGTGTTCATAAACCCGATCTTTACAACAACACCATCGTCAACGTAGCAGTAGGGATTGCCGATCTGCTTCAGGTAGGACGCAATGCGTTTTTCTCTCGGCTGACGGCTGTCGATGCGCACATCCCGGCGGTCATGAAGCGTTGCCGGGTCAACCGTCCGGATGTCCACTTTTCTCATTTCATCCAGTGTCATGGTCTGCTCCTTTCCGCACTCATCGTGAGTGCCTGCATATTACAAATAAAGTGCCAGGCTCACCGCAAGGCACTTACAGAATTCCGGGCTGTACAGGATATTGCTGTCCACCCGTCCCATGTATCTGATGATCCGGCGCTTATCCAGCGTTTTCAGCTGCTCCAGAATCACCATGGAAGGCCGGCTCAGCCCGCGTACCTGTTCCAGCAGGAAATGTGTCGCCTGATTCGGCTTTTTATCAATGTTGGAGGTGAGCGGTGCGGCAATCAGCGTGGGACTGAAGAAGTTGCCCGTGTTGTTCTGAAGAATCAATACCGGGCGGATACCGCCGATCTCTGCGCCCACGACCGGATCGAGATTCGCCAGATAGACGTCTCCGCGCCGGTACTCCCAGTTTTTCCGCAATGGCTTCACCTCCCAAACCTTAAATTTTATATACTGCCTCCCATTCGTCCACGACCCCCGGAGGCGGGGAACTCATCAGGCGGCAGTCTGCGAAGCTGCCTCATAGGATTCTAACCTCCCCGCCTTCATTGTGGCCGGGCCGCGAATTACGGAAGTATCATTATCCCTTGTGCGTTTCGTTGCCGTATCCGTTGCAGCCGGATATTTCTGATTGGTTCGGAATCGCTCACCGCCTTGCTTTCCGTAATCACCCGAATCGGGCAGGCGTGTCATCGCGCACCATCATGCAGCTGGAGAATCTCTCCCGCACAGGAACGTACCTGATGAATGTGTATGAAATTTTCAAGGTTCAGCAAGCAGAGCACGAATCGTTTTTATCAGACAGACCCATTTGCTCCTCTCACCCTTTAGCCGGTGGGAAAGCTTGTTTTCGGACAGGCTCAAAGAGATTTTTTGATTTTTTCTTTCAGGCGTGTCCAGCGCCGGTGCGCAGTGTTTTCGGATAACCCGATCTCCAGAGAAATCTCGGAAAATGATTTTCCCTGAGATCTTCTCAGCGCAATCAGAACGGTGATCGGGTCGGTTTCAGAAAGCAGACTGAACAGCGCAGGGCTGTCGATGCCGTCCAGAAAATCCGAAACGGTTTTAACATCCGGTTTCTCCTCATCTGCTGCAAGCTGTTCGAGATAATCGCCGCCATCCGCATGATGTTCGTAATACCGCCGGTCAGAATTGAAAATCTCCCAATCGTAGGCACGAAGCTGCGCAATCCTGTCCTCGCTGACGCCAAGCTCGCGCAGCTGTTTTTCCTCGGCTTCTTTCCAGAGCCGCCATTTTCTTTCTTCACTGGCCTTGTTGTATGCCATTGTCTTATCCTCCGAATTTCTGAATTTTGTTTGGAATTCAGAAACCGGAGGAGGAGAACGGCAGCGCGTTCTGCGCTTTTGGGCATAAAAAACAGAGAGGTCTTTGTCTGCCGGAACAAAAGCCTCTCTATGATGTAATTGTGCCGGAGACATAAGAAAACCCCCGTAAGTTGTCGTTTAGCTTTTGCGCTAAAAGGCTAACTTACGGGGGTTCCTCAGCTGTGCAGCTGAAGTGTCACGGCTGTTCGTTCTATTCTATTTTAACTCCGGATTGTGCGCTCATTGTGTTTTGGAAAAAATCGGGTGTTTTCTCTGTGCGCCGGATGTGTTACACGCCGAACAGCTCCTCATATCGAATCAGGCTGTTCTTTTTCAAGTGCTCCGTCACCACATCGATTTCCTCCTGTGTCATATCGTCTTTGAGACGGAAATATTCCTTTTTCGCCATATCGGCACCGGACAGACTGTATGTCGCCATGATGAGCCAATAACAGATCAGGCCATTGCCGGGGAACAGTTCATGTGCCCTGGCGGCGTACTGCATGACGCTGGCATAGTCTTTCTGTTTTGCAAGCTCGCGCATCAGGGCATCTGCCGCCTTGATGTAGCGAACCTCATACTGACTGACAATATCATTCAGCCACAGCTGGTCTCTGCCGCACATGAAAACCGGGCCTTTGTAAAGTTCTACCGCCTTGCGAAGCTCCTCAATTCTTTCAGCGCTTCCGAATGCCGCCTCGGCTGCTTTCAGGTGAAGGTCAAACTGTTCGATGTCGGTCGTAATCTTCAGATTCGGATTTCTCCTGTACCCGCTGCCTTCACGGACGATCAGTCTTGCGGACTGTCCGGTCCGTTTCGCATACATATTGGAGAACCGGTAAATGCTGCCGCGGATCGCATTTGTATTTCCGTCAAAATCTTCGCCGGGGTTCAGGTGCTCAAAGATTTCTCTCGGTGAATGGGCACGTTCCGGCTTCAGCAACAGATAGGCAACAAGCTGAATGGTTTTCGGTGCATTGATAATCTGCTCAGTCAGTGTACCGCCTGCCGTACGGATTTCCAGGTCGCGGAAGAAACTGATATAGACATCATAGCTCGGTTCTATCGGGTTCATGGCCTCGATGATCTTCTCACGTTCCATGACATTCTGCTGGGCAAGCGCGCGGTGAAGGACATAGGCGAAGATGTACAGCGCTTCCGGCCGCTCCAGATATCTCGACGGGTTGCGGATGACAAGAAAGCCGGTCGGTGCCGGAGAGAAAGGAGATGCCAGGATGGCTCTTGCATCTAGGCGCTCATATAATGTAAATTCAGTCGGATTGGATTCCCTGATTTCAGTTGTATCAGGCAGAACAACAGGCATGGCGCTGTGCATAGCTTCCAGCCAGCGCGGCATGACCTCGGCATCTTCCAAACCGCTGATCAGCTCGCGTGTTCTGTCGGTCGCACCTCCCGCCCGGAACCAGCAGACCGGTCTCCACAGGCAGGTATCCATATCGATATCCATGACGCCGGCCCAGTCTCCGCCATAGAACTCACATACCGTTTTCAATGTGACATCAATGATCTCTTTCGGATCGTCGGTCTCATGCAGTGTACGTTCAAGAACGGTTTCTACACGATCCTTTTCCACACAATACAGTAGGTATTCATCGTCATACTGCGCCAGTTTCTCCGGAATCCGGCGCGCCCTTCCATTTTTCTTAAATAAGCCTGCCATGATATCCATCTCCTTTCGCTGAATAACAGAAGATACACTCCCAAAACGAAAAAACAGCACAGTCCGCCAGTACATGATACTGGCAGTCTGTGCTGCAATGATTCTATATCAGCTATCCCAAGGATGGAGGTCAGGTGTTCTGTTTCAAAAGGTTATCGAATTGTGTCGGTGCGCTCAGCAATGTTGCAGGCTCTATTTCCAACGCATCGGCGATGTTATAGAACACCTCAAGCGAAAAGGATTTGGCTATACCCGCAGCCTCGATTGAACTGATAAGAGAACGACTGACTGACGCACGTTCTGCCAGCTGCTCCTGGGACAGGCCGCGATACTTTCTGAACGTAGAAATGGTTATGCCCAGCTGAATGAGTCTGTCCCGATTCTTGAGGCTCATTTCCTTGTCCATGTTCACGCACCTGCCTTTCGTCTTATCTTATATATATATTTTACCGCGAATAGGCGTATTTTTCTGCACCTGTACATGAGCGTATGCTCACAATTAAGAACATACATCCTTAAAAGCATACGAATTATCTTTAATTCACGCATTTTTTCACTCTCCAAGTCAATTTGCATACAATATCCATTGTTTCTGCAATGCCGGAGGCGACCGGCAGGGAGTGCGTTTATGTTGCATGGAGTGTGCGTTCAGCATCAGGCCGCAGGTGTGCGGGTAAAAAAATAGCACAGCCACCATAGCAGTGACTGTGCAGGGTAAGTCCTTTGAATGTATCAGGTGTGTGGAATTGTGATTTTTTCGATTGCTGTTTCGCTACCATCAACGGTCATTATGGCGAATGTAATCTCCTGATCGAACCGGCGCTTGCCACAGCTTCCCGGATTCAGCCAGAGGACGCCATCCACCATTTGTTCGGCGTATTTATGAGAATGACCGTAGATCACCACATCCGTGTCGTGCAGATCTTTGGGCACAGATTTCCTGTTATGAACCACAAAGAATCTGCATTGCTCAATCTGAAAGGTCAGGCTTTCCGGTATGTTCTCTGCCCATTCTTTATCGTTATTGCCGCGAACGACATAGACCGGAGCGATTTCCTTCAGTCGGTCAATGATTTCCGGCTTGTTGATGTCGCCACCGTGAATGATTACATCGCAGCCGGCGATTCTGTCCAGTACTTCCGGGCGAAGCAGGCCATGCGTATCCGAAAGAACTGCTATTTTTGTTGCCATCTGCTCTACCTCCCGGCAGTGATTATTATTCTGCTATCAGGTAAATCTGCTTATCATCAAAACAGATTTCAGCAGTGTGATTGTAAATCAGAATCAGATCCCGCATTTTCTCTGTAAAAACACTGGGCAAATCCAGAGCCATCTTGTGATTGCTCTGAAGATAGTGCTCGTTGTCTCAGTCAAATATATCCGATTTGGGCCACTCCAATGACACCACGGCGCAGTACCTGGATGCCAATAGAATTAGGCTCAAACTGCTTTCGATTAAAGGTAGTAGGTGTAAACACCTTTCGATTGAACTGCCGAGGAGTGAACTTTTCATACTGGAACACTTCGACGCCAATCGCACGGAGAACATCTTCGGGGAGCGTGTAGTCCTGCTCTACAATACCGAACATGGTAAAACCGGTATCCACGCAGAAGCTCATGACTGCATTGTAGCCACAGGTATAGGCAAAAGAGCCGATAGCCGAACCGACAAAGCTGCCGATCATGAAGCCAACAACAGGGATTTCGATAAATGCCTGCGCCACCGTTCCGAGGGCAAGAGCAGAAGAGGACACAATGAGTTCCTTGACCAGCTCCTGTGCAAGCTCCGAGCGCGTCATGGTTCCGTTTGCCACCTTGAAAGAGTTCTTCATGGTGTTCATGGCCAAGACAGTTGCCATACCGATAATGCTTGGGGATACACTCTTAAAGGCTTCTCCGAGCATACCGGATTTGCAGGCAATCGTGATGGCCGCAGAAACGGTTCCTCTGATAAATCCTTCGCCGCCGCCTTTCAGAGCAGCAAATCCAATGCGCTGGAACTGCTTTTCTTCCAGTTCTCCGTTCTTAATTAAGTAGTCAATCGCTTTGTAGATTTCGGGACCAACGGCCAGTACCATAGAGATCGTGGCAGCAGACAAGCCAGACTTAAAGGCTTCCTTTGCGAGATACTCAAACTGGATCATTTGGTCTGCGGAAACACCGAGAGCTTTCAATTCTTCTGCGCCGATGTCTCCTTCTTTTGCGAGGACGGCCAACGCCTTTGCATCAGCCTCAGACAAGGCAATTGACTCTGTTCCTTGTCCATCCTCAAGCCGGTCAGAGAGCATTTTAAGAGTTTCCTTATAACGCTCCATCTGTTCGGGTCTGATTGTAGATTCTGTAGCGATCTTGTTTCTCAGCCATTGACGGGCTGTTTCCAACTGGTCTTTAGGGATAATCCGTATCTGACCGGAGTAGATCGGGTCATGGAGTACGGAGTCATCCGAAAAGCCGCGCTTTTCGAGAAATGCTTCCAAGGTGTCTTTGCCACCGGCAGAGCGGTATTCGTGGAAGCGTTCAAACACGCTCTTAGCCTGTTGTTTGGCGCTGGCCTCTCCGGTTTTGTAATACTTTAAGCCGAAGAGCTTGCCGAAGTTGCTGCTAATATCAGCAGATGCAAAGTCATTGCTACGGTCGATAAATGCGCGGTGGTCAGAGCCACGAACGACCGCATCGATATTAAATGTATCCGCGTGCCAAAACTCTGCAATGTCGCCTTTGAGTTTGTCGGCACCCGTTTTGAAGCCATCAAAAGCGTTCAGGTCAGCAAGTAACTTTGCGATCTCGGCATCCACCTGGGCGACATACTCGCCGCCCAAGTGAGCTGCCATCTGAACACCGGCTTGTTTTTCAAAAAAGGCATAGCCTTCCTCAAAGGCGTTCATTCATTATCCCTCCACAAAGGATCTCAAACCGTCCTCATAGAATACCTTGATAAGCGTTCTATACTGCTGTGCTTTAACCTCGTTGATCGTCTTGTTGCGGTCAATCAACATCTTGGGCGCTGCTACAATGGTAGGCATGAGCTTATTCACAATGCCGCCGTCGAGCTTCTGTGCAAATTGAGCAAGAGCATCAGCATGAGACATGCCGCGAGACTTGCTGAACTGCCAGAACTCCGTGTAGTGCTCCTTGTTGTCTTTGAGCTTCAACCATTCACTCGTAGTATCGTCCACATAGAGCACGGCGCGCTTGCCAAGCCATCCGTAGTGCATACCGAGCTTGTCAAACTTGTCGGAGATTGTCTTCCTTTGTTCTACAGCTTCCTTGGTATCGCCGATAAACAGGATGTGTTGAGAGGAAGGAATCTGAGAGAGATTATCCTATGCGTTCTTAAGCTAGCTGCTGTTAGTGCTTCTCATTGCACCCTGGTT
>OBLI01002467.1_pt1 | contig 15670 bp, 13 predicted proteins | sample 1519701 | NCBI WGS metagenome assembly OBLI01 (sample SAMEA3663005, study PRJEB22513) | pig gut metagenome | biome: pig gut; feature: pig-associated habitat; material: faeces | place: France | collected 2012 | reverse complement strand
TTACTTTGTCATACGTCCTTGTATCCGAAAAAAGGAAGCACGTAGAACAGATAATCTAGATCGTATTTATCGAAGGATTTCTGTAGCTGAAAGAGCTGAACGCTGGGTTCAGGCAATCAAATATATTAGAAAAAAGATGTTTGGAATCATGTTATTTCTGTTGGTATACATCGGTATAAAGAAAGGATATTTTTCATCAGAAAAAATCGGATTGGGGTGGGAAGAAATGAAGAATATGTGTAGAATGTTATTATTTGTGAAGCTGGGACGGTCGTGGCTGTTATAATTTATCTCGTGGGAGAAGACTTCCGCTGCGATAGGTGGTGAAAAATTTATGTCTATATTCTTTTGACAGGATGTGCTATAATTAGTGTTAATGATTATTTAAAAGAAAAGGAGTGTATATATAATGTCAGAAGAATTAAAGGTCCAGGAAGCATGGGATAATTTAGAAGAAATATATGAAGCAGGAACCGTATTGGATTTAAAGGTAGAAGGAATTGTGAATGCAGGCGTGATCGTGTATGTAGAAGGAATCCGCGGATTTATTCCGGTATCTCAGTTATCTACAAGATATGTTGAGGATACTAATCCATATCTGCATAAAATGGTTCAGGCTAAAATTATTGAGGTGAGTCAGGAGGAAAAGAGACTGATTTTATCTGTACGTGAAGTGGAAATGATGAAAGCGGAAGAAGCAAAGCAGGCTAAGATCGCAGCTTTTGTACCAGGAACTGTAGTAGAAGGAAAAGTGGAAACGATCAAACCTTATGGGGCATTTGTGGATCTTGGAGATGGAATCAGTGGTCTGGTTCATATTTCTCAGTTCTGTGAAAAGAGAATTAAGTCTGCAGCTGAGGTAGTAGAGCAGGGACAGGAAGTAAGAGTACGTATTTTAAAAGTTGAAGATGGTAAGATTAGCTTGTCTATGAAAGGGTTATTAGAGACTGACGAAGAAGAGGCAGAACCAGAAGTAAAAGAGTACAAGGCAGATGGAGATGCATCCACCAGTCTTGCAGATTTATTATCTGGAATCAAGTTATAGGAGGCAGTATGGCAGGATCTAGCATTGGAACAATTTTTCGAATTACCACATGGGGGGAAACTCATGGAAAAGGTGTAGGGGTTGTAATTGACGGAGTACCAGCCGGCCTTGCATTGTGTGAAGAAGATATTCAGATTTATCTAAATCGCCGAAAACCAGGACAGTCAAAGTTCGTATCTCCAAGAAAAGAAAGTGATACGGTAGAGATTTTATCAGGAGTATTTGAGGGAAAGACGACAGGAACACCGGTCTCCCTTATCGTTATGAATCAGAATCAGCGTTCAAAGGATTACAGCAATATTATGAATTGCTACCGTCCGGGACATGCAGATTTTACGTTTGATGCCAAATATGGAATTCGTGATTATCGTGGCGGAGGACGCTCCTCTGCCAGAGAGACGATTGGTCGTGTGGCGGCTGGTGCAGTGGCTGCAAAGATTTTGGAACAGATGGGTATTGTATTTACCACTTACGCAAAGGCCATTGGAGGCATCGAAGTGGATATGAATCGTTTTGACCGGGAAGAGATTATGCAGAATCCTTTTTATATGCCGGACAAAGAGGCAGCGCAGAAAGTTTCTGCATATGCAGAAGAGATGATGAAGAACAAGAATTCCATTGGCGGGATTGTAGAATGCCGTATCCAGGGAGTACCTGCTGGGATTGGAGATCCAGTTTTTGAAAAGATCAGTGCGAATCTTGGAAAGGCAGTTCTTTCTATTGGTGCAGTAAAAGGATTTGAGATCGGGGATGGTTTTTCAGTTGCCGAATCCAATGGTGCGGCGAACAATGACAATTTCTATGTAACAGAAGACGGAGCAATCGCAAAGAAAACGAATCATTCTGGAGGGACCTTAGGTGGAATGACGGATGGAAGCGAGATTGTGTTCCGTACGGCATTTAAGCCTACACCATCTATTGCACAGGTACAGGAAACGGTCACAACCAATATGGAAGAAGTAGAGATTGAGATAACTGGACGACATGATCCGATTATTGTGCCAAGAGCGGTGGTTGTAGTGGAATCTATGGCAGCAATCACAATTTTGGACGCACTTTTACTAAATATGACTGCACGTTTAGATCGTATTTGTGAATTTTATAATCGATAATAGGTGAATGAAGATGTATGAATTATTGAAAAAGGATGGAAGAGCCAAACGAGGTCGTCTGACAACAGTACATGGAGTGATCGAAACACCGGTTTTTATGAATGTAGGAACGGTAGCAGCCATTAAAGGTGCTGTCAGCACCGACGATTTAAAAGAAATCAAGACTCAGGTGCAGTTATCTAATACGTATCATCTCCATGTCAGAACAGGAGACCAGCTGATCAAACAGTTTGGAGGTCTTCACAAGTTTATGGTTTGGGATAGACCAATTTTGACAGATTCTGGTGGCTTTCAGGTGTTTTCCCTGGCAGGGCTAAGGAAGATTAAGGAAGAAGGTGTATATTTTCAGTCTCACATTGATGGACATAAAATTTTTATGGGGCCAGAGGAGAGCATGCAGATTCAATCCAATTTAGGATCTACTATTGCTATGGCGTTTGATGAATGTCCGCCTCATTCAGCGACAAGAGAATATATGCAGAATTCTGTAGATCGGACGACCAGATGGTTAGAACGGTGTAAAAAAGAGATGGCTCGGTTGAATACACTTGAGGATACAGTGAATCCCCATCAGCTGTTATTTGGAATTAATCAGGGAGGTACCTTTGAGGATATTCGTATTCAGCATGCCAAGACCATCAGTGAGATGGATTTGGATGGATATGCACTGGGGGGACTTGCCGTGGGAGAAAGTCATGAAGAGATGTATCGTATTCTCGATGAGACGGTTCCATACCTTCCAGAAAATAAGCCAACTTATCTAATGGGAGTGGGAACTCCAGCGAATATTTTAGAAAGCGTAGAACGAGGGGTAGATTTTTTTGATTGTGTATACCCAACGAGAAATGGACGTCATGGTCATGTATATACCAATGAAGGAAAACTCAATTTGTTTAATAAAAAGTATGAGCTAGACGCTCGGCCAATTCAGGAAGGATGTCAATGTCCGGCTTGTAGAAGCTACAGCAGAGCTTATATCAGACATTTATTAAAGGCGAAAGAAATGCTAGGATTGCGTCTTTGTGTATTGCATAATTTGTATTTTTATAATACAATGATGGAAGAAATTCGCCTTGCGATTGAGGAAGGTCGTTTCCAGGAATATAAAAAAGCAAAACTGGAAGGATTTCAAATAAATGATAAGAAATAATCATAAGATGGAGGAAGAAACATGAATAGTGCAATGATGCAGACAGTAATGGCCCTTGTTGTGTGTGCTGTACTTATGTATTTTATGGCAATCAGACCACAGAAAAAGTATGACGAGAAAAAGAGACAGTTGATTAGTTCTTTGGCAGTCGGAGACAGCATTAAGACATCAAGCGGATTTTATGGAGTTATTCTTGGGATTGAAGGTGATGTTGTTATCGTTGAATTTGGTAATGACAAACATTGTAGAATTCCTATGGATGTAAATTGTATTGAAGAAGTGGATAAACCACAGGCAGATACAGAAGAGTAAGAAAGAAAAGCCGATTGGAAGTGATATAAAGTATCTTTTTCCAATCGGCTTTATTTGCCCCAAAATTATTTTTCGGGCTGTAATTCTGTCAACAGGCTTTCGTGAATCCGTAATCCGCCACGACCAATTCCCAGTTGGATATCTGGCTTATTGGCACCATGAAAATCGGAGCCACCGGTAGCAACCAGTTGAAATTGGTGAGTCAGTTCTCTTAAATAGCTGCTCTGTTGCTGATAGTTATTAGAGTGGTAGACCTCGATTCCCTTTAGACCAAGTTCCTTTAATTCACTGATCAATGAGATCAGCTGAGCATTGGAAAGGTGATATTCATATGGGTGGGCGAGAACAGGAATTCCACCAGCATCTACGATATAGCGAATTGCGTCAGCAGGTTTGATTTCAGAGCGCGGAATGTAATACTTTTTGCCTTCACCCAGATATTTTTGAAAAGCAGCATCCTTTGAGGAAACAATTCCTTCTTCCACCAAAACTCGGGCAAAATGGGCACGGGTAATTACAGTATCTGGATTCCCATGCTGGAGTTTTTCCATTGTGATAGGAAAACCATCTTTTTGAAAAGCCTCAAGCATGCGTTCGTTACGGCTGGCTCGATTTTTCCTAAGTGATTCTAATCGATCCAGCAGGAGGGAATCCTTGTAGTCTAAGTAAAATCCCAACATATGAATTTCTTTACCCATGGCATGGCAGGTGACCTCAATTCCGGGAATCAGTGTGATTTGGTATTCTTTGGCAGCTTGTAAAGCCTCTGGAATTCCAGCTACTGTATCGTGATCAGTTAATGCTATGGCACAAAGTTCCTGGTCTTTAGCAGCTTTTACTACATCGGCAGGAGTCAGAGTTCCATCAGAGGCGGTGGAATGAACATGTAAATCAATAAAACTCATAATAGTGACCTCTTTCTTTTTTGTAAATTATCATTAGTTTATCACATCTAATGCATGAAATCCAATGCTCCTTCATATAGGTATAGAAGGAGGTGGTCCGATGAAAAAAGGAATCAGGTTATTGCAGGGACTTTTGCTGGCTTACATAATTACTGGTATCTTATTAATGATGTTGGCATTTTTGTTGTATCGATTGGAGTGGGGAGAGAACGCATCTCATATTGGTATTATTGTTACCTATATATTATCTACGGTAATCGGAGGATTTTATGTAGGGAAAAAGGTAAAAAGGCAAAGATTTTTGTTTGGATTGGCGTTTGGAACGCTTTATATAGGGATTATTTTGGGCATATCAATGATTCTTTATCCAAAGGCTGAAATTTTTTCAGGAAGCCTTGTAACCGTATTTGGTATGTGTGTTGGAGGAGGAATGCTGGGAGGTATTCTGTCTTGAGAAGAGGAGACTTAGAAAAAAATCTTTTAAATAGAAAAATTATATGATATAATACTATAAGCTTTATCCAGCCGAAGATGGGTCGGTAGGGCCGTCGCTGGTTGGGAAACTGCGTATCAGCGCACAAATATTATACAATGAGGAGGCGTTAAAGCATGAAACGTATTAAAACATTAACAAACAAAACTTTAAAAAATACTATGAAAAAGGGCGGATGTGGAGAATGCCAGACATCTTGCCAGTCAGCTTGTAAAACATCTTGTACAGTTGGAAATCAGAGCTGCGAAAACAAATAAGAACATAAAAAGAAATGGAGGCGTCCTTTACAGATGCCTCCATATCATCGTTATGAAAAGAACATGATCTGTTTAAAGGAGAAAAATCGTGGTACATCAATATAAGAATAATGGATACAATATGGTCTTAGATGTGTGCAGCGGATCTGTCCATGTTGTTGATGATCTGAGTTATGATGTCATTGCGTTATTTGAAGATAATAGCGAGGATGAAATTGTAAAAAAATTATCCAAGTATGACGAAAAAGAAGTAAGAGAAGTAATTGAAGAAGTAAAAGAATTGAAAGAAGAAGGAATGCTTTTCACAGAAGATATTTATAAGGATTATATTTTTGATGTGAAGAAGCGTTCTACTGTTGTAAAAGCATTGTGTTTACATATTGCACATGATTGTAACCTGGCCTGCAAATATTGTTTTGCAGAAGAAGGAGAATATAAAGGCGACCGTTCCCTTATGAGTGCTGAAGTAGGGAAAAAGGCATTGGATTTTCTCGTAGAGAATTCTGGAAATCGAGTAAATTTGGAAGTGGATTTCTTTGGTGGAGAGCCATTGATGAATTTTGATGTGGTAAAAGAAATTGTTGCTTATGGAAGAAGTTTGGAAAAAGAACATAATAAAAAGTTCCGTTTTACGCTGACGACCAATGGAATGCTTCTAAATGATGAAATTATGGAATTCGCCAATAAAGAAATGAGCAACGTGGTACTGAGCATTGATGGAAGAAAGGAAATTCACGATTTAATGCGCCCAACTCCAAATGGAAAGGGCAGTTATGACATTATTCTTCCAAAATTTCAGAAGTTTGCCAAGTTAAGAGGCGGTAAGAGTTATTATGTAAGAGGAACTTTTACAAGAAATAATCTGGATTTTTGTGAGGATGTTCTCCATATGGCTGATTTGGGCTTTGATGAGATTTCCATTGAACCGGTGGTAGCAGAAGAGGAAGCTCCTTATGCCATTCGCGAGGAAGATTTGCCGAAGATTTTTGAACAGTATGATCTTTTGGCAAAAGAGATGATCAAAAGGGAAAAAGAGGGAAGAGGATTTACATTTTTTCATTATATGATTGATCTAACGGGAGGTCCATGTGTGGCAAAGCGTCTGTCCGGATGTGGTTCTGGAACCGAATATCTGGCCGTAACACCATGGGGAGATCTATATCCGTGTCATCAATTCGTTGGCGAAGATGGATTCTTACTGGGGAATGTCTTTGATGGCATTCAAAAGCAGGAATTGGTAAATGAATTTAAAGGATGTAACGTATACACAAAAGAAAAATGTAAAGATTGTTTTGCAAGATTTTATTGCAGTGGCGGTTGTGCAGCTAATTCTTATAAGTTCCATGGAACATTAAATGATGCTTATGACATTGGATGTGAGATGGAGCGCAAGAGAGTGGAATGTGCACTGATGATAAAGGCTGCTCTAGCGGAGTAGAAAATAAGAAAGGATAACAGTATGAAAAAGAGTAAGAGAAAAGTCATTTTAGGTTTTCTGCTTGTAATCATTCTGACCGTTGCTGGTGGCGTTATCAGCTATCAGGGGATTGGAAAAAAGCACACGGGAAGCGCCCAAAATATTGATTTGGGTCTTGACCTTGCAGGAGGGGTTAGTATTACCTATGAAGTTCAGGGAAAAAAGATTTCTCAGAAGGACATGGACGATACGATTTATAAACTGCAGAAACGTGTAGATGGTTATAGTACGGAGTCAGAAGTTTATCAGGAAGGTGATAAACGAATTAAAATTGAGATTCCAGGGGTGACAGATGCCAATACAATTTTAGAAGAATTGGGTCAGCCAGGAACCTTAAGTTTTATGACACCAGATGGGCAGGTAGTATTAACTGGTTCTAACGTAAAATCTGCAGAGGCGCAGACAGGTGATGACAATGGTACAAAGAAGTATTATGTAGCGTTGGAATTTGATGAAGAGGGAACCAAAGCATTTGCAACTGCCACAAAGAACTTTTTAGGACAGCAGATTTATATTATCTATGATAATCAGATTGTAAGTGCGCCATCTGTTAATTCTGAGATTAAGAATGGAGAGTGTGTCATTGAAGGAATGGAAAGTTTTGAAGCAGCAGAAAATCTTGCTTCTTCCATTCGAATTGGGGCACTTCCAGTGGAGTTAAAGGAATTAAGCTCTAATGTGGTTTCTGCCAAGTTGGGAGCAAATGCCATTGCATCAACATTAAAAGCCGGTGCCATCGGATTTGCACTGGTAGCTATTTTTATGATGATCGTATATCTGGTTCCTGGAGTATGCGCAAGTATCGCCTTAGTAAGCTATATTGTAATGATGCTTCTGGCATTGAATGGATTTAATGTTACGTTGACACTTCCAGGATTGGCAGGTATTATTCTGACTATTGGTATGGCAGTGGATGCCAATGTTATTATTTATACGCGTATTCGGGAAGAGATTGCAACTGGAAAGAGTGTACTTACTTCTATTAAAGAAGGATTTAGTAAAGCGAGCTCTGCTATTTTAGACGGTAATATTACAACCTTGATCGCAGCAGCAGTATTATGGTTTAAAGGCTCAGGATCTGTCAAAGGATTTGCACAGACATTGGCTATTGGTATTCTGATTTCCATGTTTACTGCATTGGTTGTCAGCAGGATTTTAGCTTATGCATTTTACTATTTTGGCTTTAAAGATACCAAGTTCTATGGAAAGATCAAAGAAGGAAAGAAGATCAATTATACCAAGCTGAGTAAAAAATGCATGATTTTATCACTGGTGGTGATTCTGGCAGGATTTGCTTTTATGCCGATCAATAAAGCAGATAAGGATATTGGACATCCGTTGAATTTCAGCCTGGAGTTTTCTGGCGGAACATCATCTACCGTTACCTTTGATAAAGATACCAAGCTAAACAGCAGCTTGGAGAAGAAGGTTGTGAAATTATATGAGGATGTTTCTGAGTCTTCTTCTGTGCAAACACAGAAGGTATCAGACAGCAACCAGATGATCATAAAGACAGTCAGTCTTACGTTGGAGCAGAGGGAGAAGCTGGAAAGTTCTCTTACCAAGAACTACCATGCTAAGAGCGTAGCATGCGAGAATATCAGCTCTACCATTAGTTCTGAGATGCAGCGGGATGCGATCATTGCTGTTATCATTGCGACTGTTTGTATGTTGATATATATCGCATTTCGATTTAAAGATATTAGATTTGGTGGAAGCGCAGTTTTGGCATTGCTTCATGACGTACTGGTCGTGCTTACGGTATATTCCATCGGACGATTGTCTGTAGGAAGTAATTTTATCGCATGTATGTTGACTATTGTTGGTTATTCGATCAATGCTACGATTATTATCTTCGACCGTATCCGTGAGAATTTAAAAGCTATGGATGGCGAAGAACTGGATGATATCGTTAATACAAGTATCAACCAGACATTTACAAGAACGATCAATACTTCTATTACTACATTTATTATGGTATTGTGTCTGTTCTTACTGGGATCCTCCAGCATTCGTGAATTTGCGTTGACCTTAATGGCTGGTATTGTCTGTGGTGCATATTCTTCTGTATGTATTACTGGACCAGTATGGTATTATATGAAGAAAAGAGAAAAGGGAAAACGCAAAGCAGTGAGCTCTAAATCAGGAGTGGATGTATCCAAGGGGCTTATTGGAAATAGAAAAGAGAAAAAAGCTGCAAAACGAACTGGAAAGAGACAAAAAAGACGTTAATAGATTTGTGACAGGAAGGGGAAGGAGACAAGAGCTCTTTCCTCTTCTTTATGTAAAGGAAGTTTATGGAAAAATGGTTTGTGCAGGCAAAAAGAGCGGATTTTTTTGCCATAGGAAAAAAATTTCATATTGATCCTGTCATTGCAAGGATTATACGGAATCGGGATATTATCGGAGATTTGGCAGTAGAAGAATACCTGTATGGGGATCTTCGATCCCTTCATTCTCCATATTTATTAAAAGATGTGGAAAAGGCAGCCAGAATTCTGATGGAAAAAGGAAGAGCACATAAAAAAATCAGGATTATTTCGGATTATGATGTAGATGGAGTCGTTTCCAATTATATATTATGGAAGGCATTAAAACGATGTAATATGGAGGTAGACTTTCGAATTCCAGATAGAATTGCCGATGGATATGGTATCAATGAACGACTGATCGATCAGGCAAAGGCGGATGGAATCGATACCATTGTTACCTGTGATAATGGTATCGCAGCCATCCCTCAGATTGCTCATGGAAAGAAGCTGGGACTTACGATTGTGGTAACGGACCATCATGATATTCCATACGAGATGACTGGGAGGGAAAAGACCTATCTTTCATCTCAGGCGGATGCTATTGTGAATCCAAAACAGCCGGATTGTGGCTATCCCTTTGATAAGCTTTGTGGGGCAGTTGTGGCCATGAAGCTGGTACAGGTGCTGTATGATCTAATGGGATTTCCTGAAGATGCTTATGAAGAATTTGTTCCGTATGCAGCTATTGCTACCGTCTGTGATGTGGTAGACTTAAAAGGAGAAAATCGGGCATTGGTAAAGGTGGGACTGGATAGACTGCCAGCAGTAGATAATCCCGGTCTTCAGGCACTGATGGAGGTAAATGGTCTGGCAGGAAAAAAGATTTCTTCTTACCATCTTGGATTTGTGATTGGCCCGTGTATCAATGCGACAGGACGGTTAGAATCGGCAGATATGGCCGTCAGACTTTTGATGGAGCGCGATCCATCGAAGGCTTTGACTATGGCGGGACAGTTGAAAGATTTGAATGAGGAACGAAAAAGCATGACAGAGGATGGCGTAAAAGAAGGATTTGCCATGGTAGAAAACCAGGGACGAAAGGAGGATAAGGTTCTGGTGGTCTATCTTCCGGATTGTCACGAAAGCCTGGCAGGAATTATTGCAGGAAGGATCAAAGAGCGGTATTATAAACCTACCATTGTTCTTACCAAAGCGGAAGGGGTAGTAAAAGGGTCCGGAAGATCCATCGAGGGCTATCATATGTTCGAAGCACTCAATGAAGTGAAGGATTTAATGCTGCGATTTGGTGGACATCCAATGGCAGCAGGTATGTCTCTTCCAGAAGAGAATGTGGCAGAATTTCGCAGAAGGTTAAATGAAAATGCTCGTTTAACAGAAAAAGAACTGACAAGAAAGATATCCATCGATGTTCCTATGCCCATCGATTATATTCATATGGATTTGATCGAACAGTTGGAATTGTTGGAGCCTTTTGGAAAAGAAAATCCAAAGCCCATATTTGCAGAAAAGAATCTTCATGTTTTAAGTGCGCGTCGATTAGGTGCCAAGAAAAATGTATTGAAGATGAAGGTGCAAAATACCAGTGGAAAGATCATGGAGGCACTTTTATTTCAGGGCGTGGATGAATTTGAAGAAAAACTGACTCTAAAACATGGAAAGCAACAGGTAGAACGAATGTATAGTGGAAGAGATCAGCAAATTTATATCATGTGTACGTATTATCCGAGCATCAACGAGTTCCAGGGCAATCGTACCATTCAGATTATTGTTCAGAACTATATGGTATAGAAAGAGGAGGAAAATTATGAAGCAGATAAAATTAGTTGCTATTGATATGGATGGCACTTTACTGGATTCCAATAAGCAGTGTTCTCAAAAAACCGTAGAAACATTAAAAAGAGCAAAAGAACAGGGAGTGATCATTCTTCCGGCAACAGGAAGAGCCATCAATGGGCTTCCGCAGGAGTTAAAAGACCTTGGTGTGCGCTATGGGATTTTTTGCAATGGTGCTACCTGTTATGATCGTGTTGAAGAAAAAGTATTAGTAGCCAATCATTTTACTACAGAAGAAGTATTACAGTTGATCCGGATTTGCGATAAATATCATGCCACTCATGATATTTATGCAGATGGAAAAGGCTATTGTGAGAAGAGATATATGGATCATTTGGAAGATTATATTATAGAACAGCCGGTGCTTGAATTGGTGCGAAATACAAGAAATGTGATCGATGGTACGTTGGAAGAATTCATACAAAATCACTCTGTCAGTGTGGAAAAGATTAATATGTTCTTTTCAGATTTAGATGAAAGAGAACGTGCCAGAGATGAACTGGAAAAAAGTGGAATTGCCAATCCAGTCAGCTCTTTATCCAATAATCTGGAGATGGGTCGAGTAGGCTGTAGTAAAGGGTTGGCACTTGGACAGTTGATTCCAATATTGGGACTTAAAGTAGAAGAAGTTATGGCGTGCGGAGATGCCAACAATGATCTTATGATGTTAAAAGAGGCAGGGTTTGCAGTAGCCATGGCAAACGGAACAGAGGAAGTAAAGGCGGTTGCAGATTATATTACAGCTTCCAATGACGAGGATGGAGTGGCAAAAGCAATCGAAAAATTTGTATTAAACTAACAGGGGAGACTTTGGTGAAATTTTTACATATTAGTGATCTACATCTTGGAAAAATAATAAATGAGTACTCTATGCTGGAGGATCAGCGTTATATTCTCTCGCAGATTTTTCATATGGCAGAGGAAAATGCAGTGGATGGAATTTTAATAGCGGGCGATATTTATGATCGCTCCATTCCATCAGTGGAGGCAGTGGAACTGTTTGATGAATTCTTGTATCGGTTGGAGCAAAGTAGAATATCTGTGTATATAATACCTGGGAATCATGATTCCAGAGAGCGCTTGAGCTTTGGAAATCGGATTTTAGAAAAAAAACAGATTTATATTCAGGGAAATCTGACAAAGCAGATTCCGTATATTGAGAAAGAAGATGAATATGGTAGGATACGGATATATCTGCTACCGTTTTTTCGACTTGCAGAGGGAAGGGAGCTTTTTTCTTTGGAGAGAGGGGCTGGCTATGAACAGGTTCTCCAATGCCTGTTGGATGAAACACCGTTGGATGCATCTGTGCGGAATCTTTTGGTAACACATCTTTTCGTCACTCCGGGAAAGGGAGAGCTGGAAACCAGTGACTCTGAACGAATGCTATCTCTGGGCGGGGTGGAACGGGTTCCATCTGTATTATTAGAAGCATTTGACTATACCGCTCTTGGGCATATTCATGGACCACAGCGGGTAGGAAGTGATCGAATCCGGTATGCAGGTTCTCCATTAAAATATTCATTCTCCGAGGAATATCATAAAAAATCGGTCGTATTGCTGGAAATAAAGGAAAAAGGTCAGTTGTCCATACAACTTTTGCCACTAAAACCTTTGCGGGATATGAGAAGAATCAAGGGAAGCTGTAAAGATTTGATGTCCCATGAGGTTTTAAGCCTGGCAAATCCAGATGATTATGTATCGATCATCTTAACAGATGAGGAGGAGATTCTGGAACCGGCAGCATTGCTCCGCAGAGTGTATCCCAATTTAATGCAGATTACTTTTTCAAAAAATGAACAAAAATATCAGGGAGAAATTCAAAAGGTGCAGATGCAGGAACGCACGCCGTTAGAGTTATTTGATTCCTTTTTGGAAGAAGTCAGAGGAGAAAAAGAGAAAACCAGAAGCGATTATATGAAGATGCTGCTGGAAGAGATGGAGGAGGACTTATGAAACCGTTAATCATCACATTATGTGCATGGGGTCCTTATGCACAGAAAGAGCAGGTGGATTTTCGTCAATATCATTCATCTGGAATTTTTCTGATTACCGGACCTACTGGAAGTGGGAAAACTACAATTTTCGATGGAATTACCTATGCTCTTTATGGAGAAGTCAGTGGCAGTGTACGTTCGAAGGATTCCTTGCGCAGCGATTTTGCAGACCGGAATATGGATACTTATGTAGAGTTTACATTTTTGCATAAGAACAAAGAATATATGGTACGAAGAAGCCCAAGGTATGTACGCCCGAAAAAAAGAGGGGAAGGAACTGTAACAGCCAATGAGCAGGCGATGTTAAAGTATGACGATCAGGTGATTACCGGTGTTGGAAGGGTAAATGAAAAAATTCAGGAAATTTTATCTATTGGATATCGGCAATTTAAGCAGTTGTCCATGATCGCTCAGGGGGAATTTCAGAAACTGTTGATCGTTGATGACAGCAAAAAGGTCAATGAACGGGTGGAAATCTTAAGAAATATCTTTCAGACACAGATTTATGAGAAAGTACAGATTCTTGCCGGCGAAAAAGCCAGAAATCTGAGAAATCAGATCAAAGAACTGAATTTTAAGATGGAAGAAGCAGCAGATATGATTCCTGTGGAAAGTACGGATGCGAAAGATGCCAGAAAAAAAGGGGATCTTTCTTCTTTTCTTACGATCGCAAAAGCGGAAAGAAAAAAGTGGCAAGAGGAAGAAAAGGAACTGGAAGAAGAACAACAGAAGCTGGAACGATTGCTTCTTATAGTGAAACAGCAAGAAGAATGGAAGCTCCAATTAGAGAAAATCAAAGAAGAAAAGGAGCAGATAGAGCAAAAACTGAAGTGGCTTCAACAGGAAAAGGGTCAGCGTGCCCAAAGACTTCAGGAGTTGGAAGGGCAAAAGGAAGAACAGGAAAAGAAGAAAAGGCAGTTACAGGAAATGGAGCAATGGTTAGAGCAGCTTCAGAAAGTGGTGGAAGTCGAAAGTGAAGAGAAGAAAATACAAATTCAGGCCGAAGAGCATAAAGAGCAATTGGAAAAGCTTCAAAATGATATGGAGCAAAAAAAAGAACAGCTACATAAGTGGAAGATAGAACTTCTGGAAGAACCGAAACTTTTTTCAGAAGAAGCAAGATGGATGATTGAGAAAGAACGAATCCAGCAGGAAAAAAACCAGTTAGAAGGGCTCCTTCGAAAAGAACGAGAAGGAGAAATTCTGGAGGCCAAGCTATTGGAGGCTCAGAAGGATTATCTGAGGGCAAAGGCTAGGAGAGAAAAAGAAAAACAGACATATGAGCAGCTTCAGGCGCTTTTTCAGGATGGAATGGCAGGAATTCTGGCGGCAGGTCTGAAGGAGAATGAGCCATGTCCGGTGTGCGGATCGAAAAATCATCCGAAAACAGCAGAAATAGCACATGGGGTTCCGTCTAAGGAACAAGTAGAAATACAAAAGAAAAGGTGGAACCAGGAAGAACAGAGCTTTCTTAAGGCCTTATCTCTGGCAAAGGGACGAAAAGAGGCAGTTGGGCAATGGAAGAAGCAACTGGATCAGGAGCGTAAAGAAGTTCTTGGACAGACTACAAGGGAGGAAAGACAGCAGGAAGTTATCAGGCGGGAGAAGGAGGTTCACGATAAGCTGAGTGAAATGAATAAGAAGAAAAAAGCATTCGCAGTTATTGGAACCAAAAGCCGACAATTAGAAACCAGTTTAGAAGAATATTCCAAAGAGGAACAGACATATAAGGAAAGATATCAAAAGTTGTCAGAAAGGGCGATGGAGTTGTCCGGAATCAGGAAGACCTTGGGAGCATCTTTACCCAAAGACATTCCAGATTATGAGACTGTCCAGGGCATGGTAAATAAAGAACAGGAGAGACTGAATACATGGCAACATCAATGGGAGCAGGAGCAGGATAACATGCAGAAATTGCTTCAGGAAGAAAGAGCTCATAGTGCTGTGTTGGATGAAAAGGAAAAACAGTTAAAAGCTGTGAAAGAAAATTTGACAGAGGAAAGGCTGCCTCTCAAAACAGAAATAGAAGATGTGCGTAGAAAAAATAAAGAGCGTATACAGATTCTTCATGGAAAGGGAAAACAAACGCAAGATGCGATCCGTTCTTTTCAGGATAAGAATGAAAAGAAGAAAAAACTGGAAGACCAATATGGCATTGCAGGGGATGTGGATCAACTGGTAAATGGAAAAAATTCGCGCTCTTTGAAATTTGAGCAATACGTACTCATGGCATATTTTGATGATATTTTAAAAGCGGCCAATCAGCGGCTTCTTATCATGTCAAATGGCCGTTATGAATTATACCGTATAGAAGAACTGAGCGATGGAAGAAAGAAAAATCATCTGGATATTGAAGTATTGGATTATTATACAGGGAAAAAGAGAAGTGTGAAGTCTTTATCCGGTGGAGAGTCCTTTAAAGCAGCATTGTGTCTTGCATTAGGCTTAAGTGATGTTGTACAGAGCTATGCAGGGGGAATTCAGATTGAAATGTTATTTATTGATGAAGGCTTTGGATCCCTGGATGAAGAATCACTGGAGCAGGCGGTGGAGGTTCTTAAGACACTTTCCGGGACGGGAAGAACCATTGGTATTATTTCTCATGTGGTAGAATTGAAGGAAAAGATTGAGGCGCAAATTATTGTAGAAAAATCCAGTACTGGAAGTAAAATAAAAAAATTATAAAAAATGCTTGACTTTTGTAGTATGTTAGGATATACTAAATCTTGTCGTTGAGACAATGGGATCATAGCTCAGCTGGGAGAGCACCTGCCTTACAAGCAGGGGGTCACAGGTTCGAGCCCTGTTGGTCCCAT
>OBLI01002466.1_pt1 | contig 15692 bp, 16 predicted proteins | sample 1519701 | NCBI WGS metagenome assembly OBLI01 (sample SAMEA3663005, study PRJEB22513) | pig gut metagenome | biome: pig gut; feature: pig-associated habitat; material: faeces | place: France | collected 2012 | reverse complement strand
AGAATAGTATTTATGAAAAGGATAGAAATATCTATAAACAGCAAAAAAGTCTAATAAAATCAACTGAAGAGTGGGATTTGAAAACGGAATCGGCGAGCTTTTCTTATCAAAGTTTTGATTCTAAGAAACTTTTTTCAATGCCTAAAAATCCCCAATTTATAAAAATGTTGGTGAAGATGTATGGAAATACTTCCTTGACAGTCCTCGACTTCTTCGCAGGTTCTGCAACTACTGCACACGCTGTTATGCAGTTGAATGCTGAAGACGGTGGCAATCGTAAGTACATTCTTTGTACGCTGGATGAAAAAGTAGCGGACAAGTCAGCTGCCAAGGAAGCAGGCTATGAAACCATTGACCAGATTTCCCGTGAGCGTATCAGACGGGCAGCGGATAAGATTCGTAAGGAACAGCCTGACAAGGCAAAAGACCTTGACCTTGGTTTCCGTGCCTTTAGGGTAGACGAGTCTAACTTCCGTGATGTGTCTGTGACTCCGAGTGAGATGGTGCAGGGCAATCTCTTGGAGAGCGTGGACAATATCCGTGAGGACGCAACAGCCCTTGATTTGCTTTTCCAAGTTATGCTCGCTTGGGGGAGTAGGCTGTCTCTTAAAATTTCTGAGCAAAAGCTGGGGGACAATACCATCTATAGTGTGGATGAGGGCAGTTTCATTGCCTGCTTTGATGACCGTATCACAGAAGAAACTATTCGAGCTATTGCCCAGCAAAAGCCACAGCGTGCGGTCTTCAAAGACACTAGCTTTACACACTCAGCCGATAAAATCAATCTCACCCAAATCTTCAAAGAAGTCAGTCCAGAAACCCAAGTAAAGGTGGTGTAGCTATGTCCCGCAAATCCAAACAAATAGACAAGAAAAAACAAAACACAATCGACATCGACAAAAAAGCTTTAGAAGAGCTTAGGAAACGTTGGTATATTTTTTAGGAGAAGGAAAAAGTTCACTTTTTGTCTTCCCTAGACCTTAGCGAGCTGGAAAAGTTCACTTTTTATCTTCCCTAGCTTCTAGGCTTAATAAAAAGTTTACTTTTTGAAGTGTAGAGAAGCTGAGGAACGCTTGCAAGATAACTTTTTTCCTCGCCTAGACTTTAGGCAAGCAATTTTTCATAAAAAGGAGAGAAATACATGGTAACCCTAAACACATACAATATCAAACCCCTAACGGCAACGGCGCTAGACAATGCTAGCTTTTACCAGCTGATAGCTGACACCCTTGATAGTCTTGAGCGCTTTATCAGTGAGGAGAGCGCAGAAGTCATCTATCAGACCAAGGCAGATGAGCTCAAAAAATTGCTAGCAGGATATGACGGCACGAAAAAAACGCAGACCAAAAGCCAAACCGCAGGCACGCTAGAGCAGGCGGATGAGGAGCGTGATGATGCGCTGACGACACTCACAAACTTTGTCAAAGCTTATGCCAAGGTCAAGGATGCAGAGAGCCAAGCTGCCTATAGCACCTTAGCTACTATCCTCAAAGACCACAAGGTCACAACCACCAGTAGCTATGAAAAAGAAAGCGCAGCGATTGCTAGCCTCCTAAAGGCATTTAGTAGCGAAAAAGCACAAGAAGCCCTTGAGACCCTTAATCTAACCCCACATGTCACCACACTTCAAAGCGCTCAAAAAGCTTTTGATAAAGCTTACAAGGCAAGAATCGCTGAGCAAAAGGCAAAGCCAGTTAGCCAGACCAGAGAACTTCGCCGTCAATTACTTGAGCTCTACAATTTTATTATCGACTTTACCGCTATCAACGCTTACGCCTATCCTGAAAAAGCGGAGCTTGTCGACCTCCACAAGGAGCTCAACACTATTCGCTCACGCTACAAAAAACGCAAAAGCACCAAGACAAACGAGGTAGCCCATGAAACTACAGTTTAAGGAACAAGCCTTTCAGCTAGAGGCAGTAGATAGTGTCGCTGACCTCTTTGAAGGGCAAAGAGAACTGAATGAAATCATAAAAATAGAAAGCGAGTTATTCGGTAGCTATCACCTCAACGCTCCCATCAAACTAGGACGTGAGACGCTCTTAAAACGTGTTCAAAAGACCCAGATAAAGCACAAACTCACCCCCTCAGAAGCGTTGAGCCTTGAACGGTTTGATGACAGAGACAGCTATAACTTCTCCATCGAGATGGAGACAGGGACGGGTAAGACCTACACCTATATCCGTACCATCATGGAGCTCAATAAACGCTACGGTTGGCTCAAGTTCATCATCGTCGTGCCGTCTATCGCCATTCGTGAGGGTGTTGCCAAGTCCTTTGAGACTATGAGCGAGCATTTTCGCCTGCATTATGGCAAAAGCCCTAAGTCTTTTATCTATGACTCCAGCAATATCGTTGCTATTAAGGACTTTGCCACAAGCCCTGATATTGAGGTCATGATTATTAACAGTCAAGCCTTTAATGCACGAGGAAAGGACGCTAGACGTATCCATATGGCACAAGAAAGCATGGCTTATCAAGTGCCGATGGATGTTATTGCCATGACCCGTCCTATTGTTATCATTGACGAACCACAGTCGGTCGAGGGCAAGCAGACCAAGAAAAATCTCAAGGACTTTAAGCCCCTCTTTACCCTGCGCTATTCTGCCACGCATAAGGACAAGCACGACATGCTCTATAGATTAGACGCTATGGATGCTTACAATCAACAGTTGGTCAAAAAGATAGCGGTCAAAAGCATTGCACAGACCAACCTCATGGGGACAAGTGGTTATCTCTATCTGCAAGCACTCATCCCTCAAGCACAGGGCGCACCCAAAGCGAGAATAGAGTTTGAGCAAAAGACCAAGTCTGGTATCAAGCGTACTACAAAGCTGGTCTCAGCTCCTTTTGACCTTTATCAAGCGTCTGGTGAGCTAACATCCTATCAAGGCATGGTTTTGCAGGACTTTGACGCTAGACCCTGGTCAAACAGCATTCAAGTAGGGCTCACCAAGCGTTTAGGCGTGGGTGAGGTCATGGGAGACATTGCCGAGCTTGATTTGCGTCGCTTACAGATACGTGAGACCATAAAGACTCACCTGCAAAAAGAAGCTATGCTTTATCAGCGAGGTATCAAGGTGCTGTCCCTCTTTTTCATCGACCAAGTGGCACACTACAAAGCCTACGATGACAACCATCAAGCGCTAAACGGTGACTATGCGACTATCTTTGAGGAGGAGTATGACAAGCAGGTCAGCCGTTATCTAAGAGAGCACAAGCAGGAGCCAAACGGATATTATCGCTACTTGGAGCGTTATCAAGAGGCTAGACTTGTCCATGCGGGCTACTTTTCGATTGATAAGGTCAAAAAGTCCGATAAGACTATCTTTGTCGACTACAAGAAAAAGTCTGAAAAAGGCAAGGACTCCTCTGATAAGGACGCCTATGACCTCATCATGCGAGACAAGGAGCGCCTATTGTCCTTTGATGAGCCTGTACGCTTTATCTTTTCCCACTCGGCGCTCAAAGAAGGTTGGGACAATCCTAATGTCTTTCAGATTTGTACGCTCAAAACATCACATGCTGAAACCCGCAAACGTCAGGAAATCGGGCGAGGCATGCGCCTTTGTGTCAATCAAAATGGTAATCGTCAAGACGCTAGTCTCCTTGGTGAGTCTAAAGTACACGACATCAACAAACTCACCGTCATTGCCAATGAAAGCTACGATAGCTTTGCTAGAAGCTTGCAAGCAGAATTGCGTGAAGTCCTAAAAGACAAAGCCTATAAGCTTGACAGCAAATTCCTTTCAGGAAAGACCTTGACCAATGCTAATGGTGAGCAGCTCATCATGGATGAAGAATTGGCAGAACAAGTCCTTACCCAGCTCAAAATGCAGGGCTATCTGGATAAAGAAGGATTTCTGACAGAAACTTACTACAGTGAAAAAGAGGCTGGTCAGTTGTTTTTTGATAGCTCATTAGCAGGCTTTGAAGAGGCTATGGCAGACTTGATGGAGAAAGTTTCTCAACACATGCCTGTTGAAAATGCTAATCAAGCAGACTTTGCCTTTAAAGATGAAGTCAATGACGCTAAGCTCGAAGCCTTTAAAGACCTCTGGCAAACCATCAATAAAAAATCTGTCTACCGTGTCCATCTCGATGAGGACAAGCTAATAGGAGACGCTGTAAAAGCTATTAACAATCATCTCCACATCCAGCCTTTGATCTATAGCGTGCAAGAAACAGAAGTTACTAAGCTTGAAAAAGAGGGGCTCAAATCAGAGCTTACCAGTCAATCGGAAGAACGCATGACGCTCCCCCACATCACAGAGCGCTATGACCTGCTAGCAAGACTGAGCCAAGAAACAGACCTGACTAGGCAGACCCTAGCAAGGATACTGACACAGATAAGCCCAAGTAAGTTTGAGAAGTTTAAAGATAATCCAGAAGACTTTATCCGCCAAACAGCTAGCCTTATCAATGAACAAAAAGCCATCAGCATTGTTCAAAACATTGAGTATAAGCTCACAGGGAATAGCTACGATAGCGAGCGTTTTTATCAGACGACAGAGCGGGCAAAATTCCCAGAGTATGATAAGAATGTTCTTAAAGCGGAGTGCTCGATTTATAACTATATCAAGGTAGACTCAAATACTGAAAAAGACTTTCAAAGAGACTTAGAAACTTCCTCAGCTGTCAAGGTTTATGCCAAGTTACCGAGTTGGTTTCACATCAACACGCCTTTTGGTAATTACAATCCTGACTGGGCAATTGCTTTTCATAAAGGAAGTGTCAAGCATATCTACTTTATCGCTGAGACAAAAGGGTCTAGCAAGGAGACGGACCTTAGAGCCAAGGAAAAAAATAAAATAGACTGTGCTAGAGCGCATTTTAAAAAACTCCAAGCCGCAGGCTATCTAGAAGCTACTTGTCATTATGATGTGGTGAGTAGCTTTAGCGAACTCATGGCAAAAGCGAGCGATTAAGCGTCTTATCTATATTTATCTCTTCATTTTTGTTACAATAAAGGCAAATAAGAAAAGAGGTATGTTTATGACATTCGAAGAAATCCTACCGGGCTTAAAAGCCAAGAAAAAATATGTGCGCACGGGTTGGGGTGGCGCTGAAAATTATGTACAGCTCTTTGATACCCTAGAGGTTAGTGGCGAGATGTTAGAGGTGACGCCTTACTTTCTCATCAATGTCTCTGGTGAGGGGGAGGGCTTTTCCATGTGGAGTCCAACGCCTTGTGACGTTTTAGCGACAGACTGGGTGGCTGTCGATGACTAAGCGTGTGCTGGTGACAGGTGCGGCTAGCGGTATTGGACAGGCGCAAATGCGTGCTTTTTGTCGTGCTGGCTATGAGGTTTTTGCGGTGGACAAGGATGTTATTTGCGAGCAGCAGGACAATCTCAGGACTTTGCAGCTGGATGTGACATCTGACTTAGAGACTTTATTTAGAGAGGTTTCGGATGTGGACATCATCTGCAACACCGCAGGTATCCTAGACGGCTACAAACCACTCCTTGAGCAGACCACGGAGGAGATGGAGCAGCTCTTTGCTATCAATCTCTATGCGCCTGCTCAGATTATGCGCCATTATCTGCCAAATATGCTTTTGCGCCAAGACGGCATTATCATCAATATGTGTTCTATTGCTTCTTTCTTAGCGGGTGGTGGTGGCGCAAGCTACACTGCTAGTAAGCATGCCCTTGCTGGGCTGACCAAGCAGGTGGCGCTTGATTATGCAAACAAGGGCATTCAGGTTTTTGGGATTGCGCCTGGGGCGGTCAAGACCGGCATGACAGCTAGCGACTTTGAGCCTGGCGGTCTAGCCGATTGGGTGGCGCAAGAAACGCCGATTAAGCGCTGGAGTTTGCCAGAGGAAATCGCAGAGCTGACTCTCTTTTTAGCGTCTGGCAAGGCAAGCTCCATGCAGGGCGAAATTGTCAAAATAGACGGAGGTTGGAGTCTGAAATAAAACAATATTTAAAAAATGGGAAAAAGATGTATTTTTTAAGGTTTGTTTAAGCTTTCGTCTGTAAAAGTCAATCTCTTTGTTAATAATGTTACACAAAGCCAATACGTTTGTCACCTTAAGCGTGTATGATAGATAACGTTGTTGATTGAGTCAACAAGTAATGCACTTACTTATTTGAGGTAAGTAGAGTAATATCATATTCTTAAGGAGAAGATACATGACAAACAAAATGAAATTACAATTATTGACAGTTGCAGGTGTGCTTGGTTTAGCTACAGCGGGTGTTGCAGCAAGCGCAGACAGCTACACTGTTCAATCTGGAGATACATTGTCAGCTATCGCAGCAAACCACAACACAACTGTGGATAAATTGGTAAGCCTAAACAACATTGCAAACAGCCACCTTATCTACGCTGGTCAAGTGTTAGAGCTTGACGAAGCAAGTGCTGCTGCAACTACAGCAACTGCAACAGAAGCGACAGCAGCAACTACTGCTGATACATCAAGCTACCAATCAAGCGTTGTATTGTCAAACGGCAACACAGCTGGTAGCGTCGGTGCTTACGCAGCTGCTCAAGTAGCTGCAGCAACTGGTACAAGTGCAAGCACATGGGAATACATCATCGCGAAAGAGTCAAACGGTAACGTGAACGCCTACAACCCATCAGGTGCGTCTGGTCTTTTCCAAACAATGCCAATCTGGGGTGACACATCAACTGTTGACGCACAAATCCAAGCCGCTATCCGTGCTTACCAATCATCAGGTTTTGGTGCGTGGGGCTTGTAATAGACTAAAAGCTAGCTTAAGCTAGCTTTTTTTGGTGTTCTTTGTTTGGTCAAGTTTTGTCAAAGTCTTTTAATCATGCTATAATCAGACTAGTACACAGGAAAAAGGAGAATATCTATGATTTGGTCACTAATAGTCGGTGCATTTATCGGATGGTTAGCGAGTCTCGTGACAGGTAAAGACCGCTCAATGGGCTGTATCTGGAATACCGTGGCAGGATTACTCGGTGCCTTTGTCGGACAACGTCTGTTTGGGGCCTGGGGAGCGCACCTAGCTGGTATGGCTGTCTTTCCCTCCATCCTAGGCGCTATTATCGTCATCGCTGTTGCCTCCCTCTTTTTCGGGGATAATTGAGAAAAGAGGTGAGAAGCATGATAAAAGCAGAAAGTATGTGGCAAGATTTTCTTGCCACTCGTCCTGACATTACTCAAGACATGGATGCTTGGGCTTTTGGTGTGGAGGCGAATACGCTAGCGGACTTGGTCTTAAAAGGTATCAAAACAGCGACCGCTTCCGCCTATGACTTGTATGAACTGGACAAGGAACCTCTACCACAAGAGGGGACTTATGATGTCGTTTTGGATAGCAAGGACGAGGCAGTTTGTATCATTGAAATCACAAAAGTTAGCTTAGTGCCTTTTTCTCAAGTATCAGCGCAGCATGCTTACAAGGAGGGTGAAGGTGATAGAAGCCTTGCTTACTGGCAAAAAGTGCATGAAACAATTTTCAGTAAGTGGTTTGATGAGTGCGGCTTGACCTTTAGTCCAGACAGTGTCATTGTCCTAGAAGAGTTTGAAGTGGTTTATCCAGAGAAAGAGGACGCAAAATGAAGTTAGCCTTGTTAGGAACGGGAAAAATCGTTGAGGAAGTCTTGCCTGTTTTAGAAAGAGTCACTGGCATTGAGCTGGTGGGGATTTTGTCCACACCACGGAGCTTAGAAAAAGCAGAGAAGCTAGCAAAGCGCTATGCTATGACGATTGCGACGAGTAAGTATGAGGACTTGTTACAGAGCGACGCTATTGATACAATTTACATCGGGACACCCAATAACACCCACTACGACTATGCCAAGAAAGCTCTGCTTGCAGGTAAGAACGTCATCTGTGAGAAACCTTTTACGCTTAAAAAAGCAGACTTAGAAGATTTGGTTGTTACCGCAAAAAAAGAAAAGGTCTTTTTGCTAGAAGCCATCACCAACCAATACCTGCCAAACTTTGATGTCATCAAAGAAGAGTTGACACATATAGGTGAGGTCAAGATTGTGGAGTGCAACTACTCACAATACTCTTCACGCTATGACGCCTTTAAGCGTGGTGAGATTGCGCCAGCCTTCGACCCAAAGATGGGCGGAGGGGCGCTCTATGACCTCAATATCTACAATATCCACCTTGTGGTGGGTCTCTTTGGCAAGCCCAAGTCGGTGACTTATCTGGCAAATAAAGAGCGTGGCGTGGACACCTCGGGGATTTTGGTAATGGACTTTGGAGTCTTTAAGTGCGTTTGTATCGCCGCCAAAGACTGTGCTGCTGAGGTGCGCTCGACCATTCAGGGTAATAAAGGCTCTATCGCTATATTAGGTCCGACAAATAGCCTGCCAACTGTCCAAGTGACCTTGAATGGCGAAAAGGCTCAAGTCATTGATGTCAATACTGGCAAACACCGCATGCAAGCTGAGTTTGAAGTGTTTGAGCGTATCCTAGCTACTAAAGATACCAAGGCAGCCCAAGAAGCGCTAGAGCATAGCCTAGATGTGATGGACGTATTAGAGCGTGCGGCTCAATCCACAGACGAGACTAGGTCTCATGTGTGATTTTATGCTATATATGCTATAATAGTAGCAGTTTATTTATAGAAAATGAAGGATTGGTATTATGTCGAATTATGCAATTATTTTAGCTGCGGGTAAGGGTACTCGTATGAAGTCAGATTTACCTAAGGTCATGCACAAGGTTGCTGGTATCACCATGCTTGAGCATGTTTTTCGCAGTGTTCAGGCGATTAGCCCTAAAAAGACTGTGACCGTTATCGGACACAAGGCAGAGCTTGTGCGTCAGGTGTTAGGCGATGCGACGAGCTTTGTTCTTCAAGAGGAGCAACTGGGAACTGGGCATGCGGTCATGATGGCAGAAAAAGATTTAGCTAATCTTGACGGACAGACCTTGGTTATCGCTGGGGACACACCTTTGATTACTGGTGAGAGCTTGAAGAGCTTGATTGATTACCATGTCAATCACAAAAATATCGCAACGATTCTCACTGCGGACGCCAAAAATCCTTTTGGCTACGGGCGTATCATCCGCAACTCAGACGAGGAAGTGACCAAGATTGTCGAAGAAAAAGACGCCACAGACTTTGAAAAGCAAGTCACTGAAATCAACACAGGCACTTACGTCTTTGACAATAAACGCCTCTTTGAAGCGCTCAAAAATATCAATACCAACAATGCCCAAGGTGAGTATTATTTGACAGATGTTATTGGTATCTTTAAAGCAGCTGGTGAAAAGGTGGGAGCTTATAAACTGCGTGATTTCAACGAAAGTCTGGGTGTCAATGACCGTGCTGCTCTGTCTGTTGCTGAAGAGGTCATGAGAGAGCGTATCAACCGCAAACACATGCTAAATGGTGTCACCTTTACCAATCCTAAAGCGACTTACATTGACATTGACGTGGAGATTGGCGCAGACGCCCTTATCGAAGCTAATGTCACCCTCAAAGGGCACACTAAGATTGGTGAGGAGGTCACACTCACCAACGGCACAGCTATTATCGACTCAACTGTCGGAGCTAAAAGTGTCATTACCAGCTCAACCATTGAGCACTCTACGCTAGCTGATAGCGTAACGGTGGGTCCTTACGCTCATATCAGACCAGACTCTACTCTTGAGGCAGACGTCCACATCGGAAACTTTGTCGAGGTCAAGGGCTCTTATATCGGTGCGGACACCAAAGCAGGGCACCTCACTTATATCGGCAACGCTCAAGTAGGCAGCAAGGTCAACTTTGGTGCAGGCACTATCACGGTTAATTACGACGGTAAGTCTAAGTACAAGACCGTTATCGGAGATAATGTCTTTGTCGGCAGCAACTCAACCTTGATTGCTCCTGTGAAGATTGGGGATAATGCGCTGACAGCTGCGGGCTCTAGTATCGTTGAGGATGTGCCAGCAGATAGTATCGCTATTGGTCGAGCTCGTCAGGTCAACAAAGAAGGATACGCTAAAAATAAACCCCACCATCCATCTCAAAAGTGAGGAAAGCTATGGACTTTGAAGAAAAAACACTGAAGCGTACAGAGATTTTTGACGGTCAGATTTTTAAGGTTTGCTTAGATGAGGTCAAGCTGCCAAACAACCTTGGCACCTCAAAGCGTGAGCTGGTCTTTCATAAAGGCGCTGTCGCTGTTCTAGCTGTGACAGATGAGGGTAAGATTATCCTTGTCAAACAATACCGCAAGGCTATTGAGAGCGTGTCCTACGAGATTCCAGCTGGAAAGCTCGAAGAGGGCGAAGCAGGTTTTGAGCAAGAAGCGGCGAGCCGTGAACTCGAGGAGGAGACAGGCTACCAAGGTCAGCTCACACCCCTTTATACCTTTTACACAGCTATTGGTTTTTCCAATGAAAAAATCACGCTCTATCTAGCGGACAAGCTCCAAAAAGTGGACAATCCTCGCCCACAAGATGAAGATGAGGTTATTGAGCTGTTTGGACTCAGCTATGAGGAGTGTATGAAGCTGGTCGAATCTGGGCAGATCTGTGATGCCAAGACACTTATCGCTCTACAATATTATGCGCTGAATTACGGAGGTGATGCCTAGTGGGAAAGCCCCTTCTTACAGATGACATCATTGAAAAAGCAAAGCGTGGCGAGCTGCGTGATGAGGACTTGTATGGAGAGGACTTTCAGTCTGATGATGGTGTTCCTCATATCTACAAGAGCCGAAGAATCGAGCAGGAGAAGCGCAAAGCCTTTAGACGAAAGTTAAATGTGATACTAGGGATTGTGCTACTCTTGATTGCTGCCCTAGTCTATGCTGTTTTTTATTTGTGAGGTAAGATGAAGATTGGAATTATTGCTGCCATGGAGCAGGAATTGCGCCTATTGGTAGATAGATTAGAAGACACAAAAACAACGACCCACTTAGGAAATACCTACTACAGCGGAAAGTTGGGCAAACATGATGTGGTGCTGGTACAGTCCGGTGTCGGCAAGGTCATGTCAGCCATGAGTGTGGCTGTTTTGGTGGATGATTTTGAGGTGGAGGCTGTTATCAATACAGGCTCTGCAGGTGCTGTGGCAGAAGGCATTGCTATTGGTGATGTTGTTGTTGCTAGTCGTTTGGTTTACCACGATGTAGATTTGACTGCCTTTGGCTACGCTTACGGGCAAATGTCTATGCAGCCGCTCTATTTTGAGTCAGATGAGCGCTTTGTGGCGGTCTTTGAGGAGACGCTGAGAGAGCAGAAAGTCGCAAGCCATATCGGCTTAATCGCAACGGGAGATAGCTTTATCGCTGGTCAAGACAAGATTGACCGCATTAAGACAGCTTTTCCAGAAGTGCTAGCCGTTGAGATGGAGGGAGCTGCTATTGCGCAAGCTGCGCACGCTACAAACTGCCCCTTCATCGTCGTCAGAGCCATGAGCGATACCGCAAGCCACGATGCCAACATCACCTTTGATGAGTTCATCATAGAAGCAGGTAAACGCTCTGCAAAGACGCTAATCGCCTTTTTGGAGAAATTATAAATAAAAAAACGGCAAGAGCCGTTTTTTTACGTATCATCCTTTTAATCAAACTGATAATCTTTGACGATTTTGATGGATTTGATGGTGACGTCAGTTTTTGGTTTGTTGCTGTCGTCTGTTTCGACTTGGGCGATTTTATCCACAACGTCCATGCCGCTGATGACTTGTCCAAAGACAGTGTACTGACCGTCAAGGTCAGGGTTTCCGCCTTTTTTGTAGGCGTCAATAATCGCTTTTGGATACTTGCTGGTGCTTAGAGAACTAGCATTATCTGTACTGTTTTGATTGATGTAGAACTGACTACCGTTGGTGTCCTCGCCTTTATTTGCCATAGCAAGGCTGCCACGGATGTTGTAGAGATAAGGGCTAATCTCATTTTTAAAGCCATTGCCAGAGTCAATGCTCTTGTCTTTGCCTTTCCAGATGGACTTGCCACCGCTGCCGTCCCCATTTGGGTCACCGGATTGGACGATGAAGTTGTTGATAACACGGTGGAAAGTCAGATTGTCATAGTAGCCTTCCTTGGCGTGCGTGAGGAAGTTTTCCACAGCGAGCGGAGCATATTTTGGAAAGAGCTTGATGGTAATATCTCCTAGCGACGTTGTCATGATGACTTCGGCTTCGTCTTTTGCGACGGTATCTGTTAATTGTGGAAAAGCAGAAGCTTTGGCTTTAAGCGCTTTTTGCAATTCTTTTTGGGCTTTTTCTTCAGCCGCTTGGCTGGAGCTTGCAGCGATTTTTTGATCCACGTAATCATCTCCCCTCAAGGCACGCTCAACACTTTCACAACCTGCTAGAGTGAGCAGACCAACTAGCAGTAAGGATAGCACTCCCCATTTTTTCATAAACGTCATTTCCTCCAAGAGCTTTTTTCTTAATTGTAACACAGAAGGCAGGATTTCTCTATGAAAATCCTATTAAAGCCTTCTTTTTTGCCATTTTTCTAAGTGTCCAAAATATGGTATAATAAAAGTTACGATAATTTAGATTAACGTAGGAAGGTTATATGGCAAAAGCAAGAAAGTCTGGAAAAAAAGGGCGCAAAACACGGCGTCCAACAAAGGCAGAGCAGGAAAAGCAAAAAGCATTTAAGCGGATGTTGATAGCATTTGGGACAGCTTTTGTCCTCTTTTTTGCCATTATTCGCTTGGGAGCTTTTGGGGTCACGGTGTATAATGTCATCCGATTTGCGGTGGGAAGTCTTGCTTATCTGGTGATGTTTGCGGTGTTGGTGTACCTTTTTGCCTTTCGCTGGGTCAAAAAGCACGAGGGCATTGTCAGCGGCTTTGTGGTGCTAATGATAGGGCTTTTGATTGAATGGCAAGCGTATTTGTTTGCCCTTCCAGCCAATCGTGGTAAGGATGTCTTTGTCCAAACCGCACAGCTCTTGACCAGTGACCTCCTAGCGTTTAAGGTAACGCATTTTGTGGGTGGTGGCATGCTTGGAGCGCTTATCTATAAGCCAACAGCCTTTCTCTTCTCCAATGTCGGCTCTTTTATGATTGGAGCTCTGTTTATCCTACTAGGCGCTTTTTTGATGGGACCTTGGGATGTCTATGATGTTGTGGACTTTGCGCAGGCTAGTTACCAAAAATTGGCGCAAAAGCACGAAGCAAATAAGCAAAAACGCTTTGTCAAAAAAGAAGAAAAGGCTGCTAAAAAAGAGGAAGAAAAACGCTTAAAAGAAGAACAAGCAGCGCAGGAAGCTGAAAAACGCCTCAGTGAGTTAGACGTAGACCCTGAGACAGGCGAGATTTTAGCAGATAGCGCAGAAAAAGAGGACATACCACAAGTTTTCCCAGAAATCCTAGACCATCAAGAGCTAGAGGGAACTGTGGATGAGCCTGAAAAGGCTTCTGCTAACGAAGATGTCGTCTATGATATGGACGACTTGGAGGACGAGGAGACACTTGCTGTCGACTTTAGTCCTAAGACCTTGCTCCAGTATAAACTGCCGACCATCGACCTCTTTGCACCGGATAAGCCTAAAAACCAATCCAAGGAAAAAAATATCGTCCGCAAGAACATCGCTGTTTTGGAGGATACTTTCAAGAGTTTTGGAATTGATGTCAAGGTTGAGCGTGCTGAGATTGGTCCATCTGTGACCAAGTACGAGGTCAAGCCTGCTGTTGGTGTTCGGGTCAATCGTATCTCAAATCTAGCGGACGACCTAGCTCTAGCTCTAGCAGCCAAGGACGTCCGCATAGAAGCCCCTATTCCTGGTAAGTCCTTGGTCGGTATTGAAGTGCCAAACTCTGAGATTGCCACCGTTTCTTTCCGTGAATTGTGGGAGCAGGCAAAGACTAATCCCAACCATCTCCTAGAAGTGCCGCTTGGTAAGGCAGTCAATGGCACAGCTCGCAGTTTTGATTTGGCGAAAATGCCCCACCTTCTCGTTGCCGGCTCAACGGGTTCTGGGAAATCCGTGGCGGTTAATGGCATGATTGCCAGTATCCTGATGAAAGCTCGTCCTGATCAGGTCAAATTTTTGATGATTGACCCCAAGATGGTAGAACTATCGGTCTACAATGATATTCCGCACCTTTTGATTCCTGTCGTTACTAACCCTAGAAAAGCCAGCCGAGCGCTGCAAAAGGTCGTTGATGAGATGGAAAAGCGTTACGAGCTCTTTAGCCACTTTGGTGTGCGCAACATCGCTGGCTACAATGCCAAGGTTGAAGCCTTTAACCAGCAGTCTGAGCAAAAGCACATCCCGCTTCCGCTCATTGTCGTTATTGTCGATGAGTTGGCGGACTTGATGATGGTGGCTAGTAAGGAAGTCGAAGACGCCATTATCCGCCTAGGGCAAAAGGCACGTGCTGCAGGGATTCACATGATTTTAGCGACGCAGCGTCCGTCTGTGGATGTTATCTCTGGGCTCATCAAGGCAAATGTCCCTTCTCGTGTCGCCTTTGCGGTTTCTAGCGGGACAGACAGCCGTACCATTTTAGATGAGAATGGCGCTGAAAAACTCCTTGGTCGAGGCGATATGCTCTTTAAGCCTATTGATGAAAATCACCCAGTGCGCCTGCAAGGTTCCTTCATCTCTGATGATGATGTGGAGCGGATTGTCAGCTTTATCAAAGACCAAGCAGAAGCCGACTACGACGAGAGCTTTGACCCTGGTGAGGTTTCTGAGCAAGACTTTGCCTCTGGGCAAAAAGGTGCTTCTGATGGGGACGGCTTGTTTGAAGAGGCAAAAGCACTTGTCATAGAAAGCCAAAAAGCGAGCGCTTCTATGCTACAGCGTAGACTCTCTGTAGGTTTCCCACGGGCAACACGCCTCATGGAAGAATTAGAAGCAGCTGGTGTCATTGGTCCAGCCGAAGGGACTAAACCACGTAAAGTTCTGATAAACAAGGAAGAATAGCAAGAAAAAAGCGACTATTTCTTTAAATTGTCGCTGAAATGTGATAAAATAAACAAGTAAATAAAAAAAGAAGAGGTATGTGAAATGTCACGTAAACCATTTATCGCTGGTAACTGGAAAATGAACAAAAACCCACAAGAAGCAAAAGCTTTTGTGGAAGCTGTTGTTGGTAAATTGCCATCAGCTGACCTTGTAGAAGCAGGAATCGCTGCACCAGCTGTTGACTTGTCAACTGTTCTTGAAGCTGCTAAAGGTTCAAACCTTAAAATCGCTGCTCAAAACGCTTACTTTGAAAACGCAGGTGCTTTCACAGGTGAAACAAGCCCACAAGTGCTTAAAGAAATGGGAACTGACTACGTGGTTATCGGTCACTCAGAACGTCGTGACTACTTCCATGAAACAGACGAAGACATCAACAAAAAAGCAAAAGCTATCTTTGCAAACGGTATGACTCCAATCATCTGCTGTGGTGAGTCTCTTGAAACCTATGAAGCTGGTAAAGCAGCTGAGTTCGTTGGTAGCCAAGTATCAGCAGCCCTTGCAGGATTGAGCGCTGAACAAGTCGCTGCTACAGTTATCGCATACGAGCCAATCTGGGCTATCGGTACTGGTAAATCAGCTAGCCAAGACGACGCACAAAAAATGTGTAAAGTTGTTCGTGACACAGTTGCAGCAGACTTCGGTCAAGCAGTAGCTGACAAAGTTCGCGTTCAATACGGTGGTTCAGTTAAACCTGAAAACGTTGCAGCTTACATGGCTTGCCCAGACGTTGACGGTGCCCTTGTTGGTGGTGCTTCACTTGAACCAGAAAGCTTCCTTGCTCTTCTTGACTTCGTTAAATAATCAAGAAACGTTGAAGCATAATAGAT
>OBLI01002465.1_pt1 | contig 15693 bp, 13 predicted proteins | sample 1519701 | NCBI WGS metagenome assembly OBLI01 (sample SAMEA3663005, study PRJEB22513) | pig gut metagenome | biome: pig gut; feature: pig-associated habitat; material: faeces | place: France | collected 2012 | reverse complement strand
GGAATTATGATACACCTGGAAATGTGTATTAAGAAAGGAGAAAAAAACATATGCCTACAATTAATCAATTAGTAAGAAAAAGTAGAACTGATAAGACTAAAAAGAGTAAAAGCCCAGTATTAAATATTGGATATAACTCTAAAGATAAAAAGAGAACTAATAATACTTCACCACAAAAACGTGGAGTTTGTACTCGTGTATCTACTAAGACTCCAAAGAAACCAAACTCAGCTTTAAGAAAAATAGCCAGAGTAAGATTAAGTAATGGATATGAAGTAACATGTTATATTGGAGGTGAAGGACATAATCTTCAAGAACATAGTGTTGTTCTAATCCGTGGTGGACGTGTTAAAGACTTAATCGGTGTTCGTTATCATATTGTACGTGGTACTTTAGATACTGCTGGTATTGATAAGAGAAGACAAGGTAGAAGTAAATACGGAACTAAAAAACCTAAAAAGTAATAAATAATCTAGGAAAGGAGATATACTCATGCGTAAGAGACAAGCAATTAAGAGAGATGTTTTAGCAGATCCAATATATAATTCTAAAATGATTACTAAATTAATCAATGGAATCATGTTAGATGGTAAAAAAGGTACTGCTCAAAAAATATTATACAACGCACTTGATATAGTAAAAGAAAAAACAAATAAAGATCCTCTTGAAGTTTTAAATCAAGCATTTGAAAACATTAAACCAGCTTTAGAACTTAAAAGTAGAAGAGTTGGTGGTAGCAACTACTCTGTACCAATGGAAGTAAGAGAAGAAAGAGCTAACACTTTAATGCTTCGTTGGTTAATTCAATATGCTAAAAATAGAAACGGTAAAGGTATGGCAGAAAAACTAGCTGCTGAAATAATAGATGCTTCAAATGGAACAGGTGGAGCAGTTAAAAAACGTGAAGATACTCATAAGATGGCAGAAGCTAATAAAGCATATGCTCATTATAGATGGTAGGAAGGAGAATTAAATGGCACGTGATGTTGCATTAAATAAACTTCGTAATATAGGTATTATGGCTCATATTGATGCTGGTAAAACTACATTTACGGAGAGAGTTCTTTTCCATACAGGTATCACACACAAAATTGGTGAGACACATGATGGTGAATCACAAATGGACTGGATGGAACAAGAAAAAGAAAGAGGTATAACAATTACTAGTGCTGCAACTACTGCACATTGGAAAGGTTATAGATTCAATATTATAGATACTCCGGGACACGTAGACTTCACAATTGAAGTTGCAAGAAGTTTAAGAGTATTAGATGGAGCTATTGCATTATTAGACTCACAAGCTGGACCAGAAACTCAAACTGAACAAGTTTGGAGACAAGCTAATGATTATATGGTTCCAAGAATGATTTTCTGTAATAAGATGGATAAAATGGGAGCTGACTTTGAATATAGTTTAAAGGCCGCTAAAGATAGATTAAGTGAAAAAGCTGTAGCTATTGAATATCCAATCGGAGCAGAAAATGACTTCAATGGAGTTATTGATTTAGTAACTATGAAGGCATATCATTATGATGGTGGTCAACATGAAGAAGCTACTGAAATTGAAATTCCAGCTGAATTAAAAGATAAGGCAGAAGAAATGAGAACTGAACTTATTGAAACTGCTGCAGAATTTTCTGATGAATTAATGGAAACATATTTAGAAGGTAATGAAGTTCCTGTTGATATGTTAAAAGCTGCTATCAGAAAAGGAACATTAGAAGTTAAATTATTCCCAGTATTATGTGGTACTGCATTAGGAAATATGGGTGTTAAATTAGCACTTGATGCTGTTATTGATTACTTACCAGCTCCTACTGACATTCCTGCTATTAAGGGAGTAGATTTAAATGATAATCCTGTTGAAAGACATGCTAGTGATAGTGAATCATTCTCAGCTTTAGCATTTAAAGTTATGAATGATCCATTTGTTGGAAACTTAACATTCTTCCGTGTATACTCTGGTGTATTAAAATCAGGAAGTTATGTTATGAACTCAAGTACTGGACAAAAAGAAAGAATCGGACGTATTTTACAAATGCATGCTAATACTAGAAAAGAAATTTCTGAGGTGTATGCTGGTGAAATTGCTGCCGCAGTAGGACTTAAGGATACTACTACTGGAGATACACTTTGTGATGAAAAGAATCAAGTTATCTTAGAAAAGATGGTATTCCCAGAACCTGTTATTGAACTTGCTATTGAACCTAAATCAAAAGCAGATCAAGAAAAAATGAGTTTAGCATTACAAAAATTAGCTAAGGAAGATCCTTCATTTAGAGCTAAAACTGATCATGAAACAGGACAAACTATTATAGCTGGTATGGGTGAGTTACACTTAGACGTACTTGTTGATAGAATGAGAAGAGAATTCGGTGTAGAAGCTAATGTTGGTAAACCACAAGTTGCTTATAGAGAAACATTAAAATCTACTGCTGAGTGTGAAGGTAAATATATTAAACAATCAGGTGGTCGTGGACAATACGGACACGTTTGGGTTAAATTTGAACCAAATCCTGATAAGGGATATGAGTTTGTTGATGAAGTTGTAGGTGGAGTTGTTCCTCGTGAATATATTCCAGTTGTTGATAAAGGACTTCAAGAAGCTTTAGCAGGTGGTGTACTTGCTGGATTCCCAATGATAGATGTTAAATGTACATTATTTGATGGTTCATATCATGATGTAGACTCAAATGAAATGGCATTTAAAATAGCTGCATCTATGGCATTAAAAGAAGCTAAAAATAAATGTAATCCATGTATTTTAGAACCTATTATGAATGTAGAAGTAAGAGTTCCTGAAGAGTTCATGGGTACAGTTATGGGTGACTTAACAAGTAGAAGAGGTAGACCTCTTGGAAATGAATCAATGGGTAAAGACTTATGTATCAGAGCTATGGTTCCACTTTCAGAAATGTTTGGTTACATGACTGTTTTAAGAAGTAATACTCAAGGTAGAGGTACATATCAAATGATATTTGACCACTATGAAGAAGTACCAAGAAGTATTGCTGAAGATATTATTAAGAAGAATAGTGTACAATAATTACACTTTCGTTGCCAATTTATTATTAAGTACTTGAAAATGTTTCAAGTATTAGATAAAATATATATGTAAAAAAGGAGGAAAAGTAAAATGGCAAAACAAAAATTTGATCGTTCTAAAGAACATGTTAATATTGGTACTATTGGACACGTTGACCATGGTAAAACAACATTAACAGCTGCTATTACTAAATATTTCGGAGAATTCATGGATTATGATATGATCGATAAAGCTCCAGAAGAAAGAGAAAGAGGTATTACAATTAATACTGCTCACGTTGAGTATACTACTGATAAAAGACACTATGCTCACGTTGACTGTCCAGGACACGCTGACTATGTAAAAAACATGATCACAGGTGCTGCTCAAATGGACGGAGCAATCCTAGTTGTTAGTGCAACTGATGGACCAATGCCTCAAACTAGAGAACACATCTTATTATCAAGACAAGTTGGTGTACCAAAAATGGTTGTATTCATCAACAAATGTGATATGGTAGATGATCCAGAACTACTTGACTTAGTAGAAATGGAAGTTAGAGAATTATTAAGTGAATATGGTTTCGATGGAGACAACACTCCAGTAATCCGTGGTTCTGCTCTTAAAGCTCTTGAAGGAGATGAAAAATGGGTACAACCTATTAAGGATTTAATGGCTGCTGTTGATGAATGGATCGATACTCCACAAAGAGATACTGATAAACCATTCTTAATGAGCATTGAAGATGTATTTACTATCACAGGACGTGGAACTGTTGTTACAGGTCGTGTTGAAAGAGGTAGATTAAATCTTAATGACGAAGTTGAAATCGTTGGTATTAAACCTACTAGAAAAACAGTTGTTACTGGTATTGAAATGTTCAGAAAATCATTAGATTATGCTGAAGCTGGTGATAATGCTGGTGTATTACTTCGTGGTATCAACAGAGAAGATGTTGAAAGAGGACAAGTTCTTTGTAAACCAGGTTCTGTTACACCTCATAAGAAATTCAAAGCTAGTGTTTATGTTCTTACTAAAGAAGAAGGTGGACGTCATACTCCATTCATGAACAACTATAGACCTCAATTCTACTTCAGAACAACTGATGTTACTGGTGTAATTACTTTACCAGAAGGTACTGAAATGGTTATGCCTGGTGACAATGTAGATATGACAGTTGAATTAATCACTCCAATTGCTATTGAAAACGGAACTAACTTCTCAATTCGTGAAGGTGGTCATACAGTTGGTGCTGGTGTTGTATCTGAAATTATCGAATAGTTAGATTGAATTAAAAGTCTCATTTGAGACTTTTTTTGTTTGTATTTTTGTGCTATACTTAATTAAGATAAAGGATGGTAAATATGAAAAGAAAAGGATTTACATTAGTAGAGTTATTAGCAGTAATAGCAATACTAGCAATACTAGTAATAATAGCATTACCTAATGTACTTAAATTATATAATAATGCTAAAAAGAATATATTTTTGACGGAGGCTAAAAATATTTATAAATCTTCGGCTAATAAATATGTTACTGAAAGTAGGAAAGGAAAAATAATATCATTTATTGATTCAAAAAATAATGGACTTGGATTAACTAATGAAAAAGATTTAGAATATTGTATTAACTTAAATGAGGGTGGAAGTGTTAAAAATTTAGTTGTATTAGATTCAAATTATTATATTGAATATGATGGTAGTACTGATATATCAGAATATGATTTAAAAGATGTCAAAGAAAAACAAGATAATACTAAATTAATTTGTTCTAAAAATAGTAGTAAAATTGTTAATGTTTCTCCTTTAAAAAAATGTAGCAGTGATAATACAAGTACTTATTCTGATTCAACATACACATATAAAAGTACTAATAAAGGTTGGACTGTTAAATTAACAAATCCTGATAGTACAGAACCCATTGTTGATTCTCCTTGTTCTACTATAAATGATAAGCCAATTATTTCTATGAAACAATTATTTGATAAAAGTAAAGTTTCTTCTATAGATGTTAGTGGATTTAATACTTCTGATGTAACGGATATGAATGGTATGTTTGCAAATACAGCTGCAACAGAAATAAAAGGATTAGAATATTTAGATACATCTAAGGTTACAGATATGAAATCTATGTTTGAAGGGGTTTCGGTTGAATCATTAGATTTAACTGGTTTTGATACTTCGTCTGTTAAGTATATGGCTTCAATGTTTTCAGGAGCTAAGGCTAAAACTATAGATACAAGTAATTTTAATACATCAAATGTAATAAATATGCACAGAATGTTTTATTATACTACTAATTTAGATAAAATAGATTTAAGTAGCTTTGATACATCAAATGTACAATCAATGAGTGCTATGTTTATGGGGAGTACTGTTACTAAAATTGATGGATTAAATAAACTTAATACTTCAAAAGTAACATCTATGGATTCTATGTTTCGCATGTGTAAGTTAAAAGTATTAGATTTAAGTAGTTTTGATACTCATAGTGTTACAACGATGGGACAGATGTTTGACTGGGCAGAAGCTGAAACTATTATTGGTCTTGAAAAATTTGATACTTCTAATGTTACTAATATGGGACAAATGTTTGAGTCTTGCAGTACTAAAAATCTTAATTTAAGCAGTTTTGATACAACAAATGTTACTAATATGGGAAGAATGTTTGATGGTAATAAGGCTGAAACTATTGATTTAAGTAGCTTTGATGTTTCAAATATAGGTGTTGATAAAATGGATAATATGTTTAGAAATTGTAAATCTAAAACAATATATGTTAAAGACCAAGCATCACTTGATAAGTTTAATAGTAGTTCTAATAAATCTAGTTCATTTGAATTTATAATAAAATCTAACTAAGATAAAGGATGGTAAATATGAAAAAACAAGGATTTACATTAGTAGAGTTATTAGCAGTAATAGCAATTATGGCAATACTAGTAATAATAGCACTTCCAAATGTACTTAAAATGTTTAACGATTAAAAGAAAAATAGTTTTTTAATAGAAGCAAAAACTGTATATAGTGAAGCAAGTAAGAAATATATAAGTGACAGTATAACATCTCCAAATAATAAAGAGCATGTTTATTGCAAAAGTAAAACTGATTCATTAAATCCATTAAGTTTATCAGGAAGAGGAATTAACTATTATATTAAAACAGATTCAAATGGAAATGTTAATACAATAATAGTATGGGATGATACAAGATATATAGCTAAAAAAGATAATAAAATAGATGTAACTAGTTTAACTGATTCTAAAGATATAACTGATGATATTAAAAATGCTACATGTGATACTATAGCTGAAGTATCTGGACTATATGTTAAACCTGATAAGAATGTTAGTGATCTTGCTGGAACTTCATGGAAATTAAATGATAATGAATATGAGTATTCTTTAACTGAACTAGTATATCTACTGCTAATAAACTATCTGATATGCCAGTAGTAAAATTAAATTTTACTTCTAATGGAAAACAATATATTGGTATTGATTCTTTATACTTACCATTTTCTGTTCCTGGGATGAGTCTTGAATTGAATTTTAATGGAGTTAAAACTATGATAACCAATACTGGTTTTGAGAAAATTAATTTTCCTTTTGGAAATACAATAGAAGCAAAACAAGGTGTTATTGTATATACAATATCCGATAGTGAAGGAGTTTATATTCCATATTATCAAAAAGTAGGATGGTATGTTGATAATAATAAAATCATCAATATTATTGATGGTGACGATACTAAAAATCAAACAATTATTGATTGGTTTAAAAAACATGGTGAAAGAGTTAAATAAATTATTAGGAGATGATTAAATGATTGAAGTTTATAAAGGAGATATAACTACGTTTGATGTTGATATTATTGTGAATGCTGCGAATAAAACATTACTTGGTGGTGGAGGTGTTGATGGTGCGATACATAGAGCTGCTGGAAAAGAATTACTTTCAGAGTGCAAAACTCTTGGTGGTTGTGAGGTAGGAGAGGCTAAGATGACTTTTGGATACAATCTTAAGGCTAAGAGGGTTATTCATACAGTTGGACCTTATTATAAAGATGGTAATCATAATGAAAAACAATTGCTTTCAAATTGCTATAAAAATAGTCTTAGACTTGCTGAAAAGTATAGGGTGGAAAATAATCTTGATAGTGTATCGATTGCATTTCCTTGTATTAGCACAGGAGTATATAGATATCCATTTAATGAAGCATGTTCTATTGCATACAAGACAGTAAAAGAAAATATAAATCCTCATATAAAAGTTATCTTTGTATGTTTTAGTGATTCTGACTATAAAACTTATCTAAATAAAATAAAAGAAAATGATTAGTTCAATTAGTTGTCATTTTCTTTTTGATTATAAATAATTAGATGATGTTGACTTCTTGTACAAGCTACATAATATAAGTATCTTTCATCATGATTAAATTTATCATCTTTTGTTGTGTATACAATAGTTGCATCAAATTCTAAACCTTTTGCCATGTATGATGGGATTACTACTAATTTTCTACTGAATGCTTTTGAGTTATTAATAATTAGAGTTAAGTCCTCATTATCTTTTTTTAGTAGTTTATAAATATCAATTGCTTCTTTATTAGTTTTAGTTATAATAGCAATACTTTTGTTAACTTTTTGTAATTTGTTAATATCATTTAATAATTGTTCTTTTAGATTATTTTCTTCTTTAAATTCGACAGGTATTTTAGTATCACGTCTTATCGCAGATACTAGATTTAATCCTAATATTTTATTTGCGTGTTCAATGATTTCAGGGCTTGATCTATATGTCTTGTTAAGTTCTATATAATTTACACTTTCATCAAATACACTTTTTAAATCTTCTAGACTTTTATATTGATAATATGGATTTATTGTTTGATTAATATCTCCTAGGATTGTAAATTTACTTTTTCTTAATATTTTCTTTAGGAGTATATATTGTAGTTTATTATAGTCTTGTGCTTCGTCGATAATTGTTTGTTCTATTAAGTAATCATTGCCTAAGAATGTAAGCAAACTTTTCATATATACAAATAAACATGCATCTTCAAAACTTATTTCTTTTGAATCTAATTTATTTAAATATGAATCTGGTATTTCTTTATTATAAGCTTTTTTGAATTCTTTGCTTTTGAAGAAGTTTTTATATATTTCTTTTATATCTATTGAAATATTTAGTCTTTCTTTTAACCATTTTTTTATTTGTTTTGCTTTTGATTTATTGCCTTTGAATTCTAACTCAGATATTTTTATTGATATTTCATCGATTCTTTCAAGTAAAGGAATGGATGAATATCTTTCCTTTAGATAATAATTTAATTGTTCTTTTCTTATATAGAGATCTCTATTAAATATTTCATCAGTAAATTCTGCTTTACTTGAGTAATTTTTTATATATTCTTCAATGATTGGTATTATTTCATCTGATTGTTTGAATTTTATTAAATCAGTCATTAATTCTTCATGTTTATAATATCTTTCAATAAATGATGTGAATGATTCAATGTCTTTATATTCTGTTATGTAAGTTTCTAAAAAGTCACTGAATGTGGTTTCTTTTGTATTTTCTTCTCCTAGTTCTGGAAGTACGTTTGATATATATTCACTAAATATTTGATTAGGTGCGAATATTAATACTTTATCACTTGTTAATCGTTTTATTTTGTATAGAAGGAATGCAATCCTATGAAGTGCTACTGATGTTTTACCAGATCCTGCGATTCCTTGTACAATTAAGTTTTTATCTTTTGTATTTCTTATTATTGTATTTTGTTCTGCTTGAATAGTATTAACTATATTTTTCATATAATCATTATTTTTTTGTGATAATACTTGTTGAAGCATTTCATCTTGAATAGTTAGTTTACTATCAAAAACGTTTTTAATTTTAGCATTTTCAATTGTGAATTGCCTTTTGTTATGTAAGTATCCTTTGTATATTCCGCCAGGTGCTTCATACTGTGCATCTCCATGCTCATAGTCATAGAATATACTTGCGATTGGGCTTCTCCAGTCATAAATAATATTTTCATTATCTTTAGTTAGATAGGTAAGGCCAATATAAATATCGTTATTACCATCTTCATCTTCAAATGTTATTTTTCCAAAGTATGGTGAGTTTTGAATTTTATAAAGCTTTTTATAATATTTTGCTTTCATTTCTAAATCATCAATTTCTTTGGCATTATTAGACATTATTGTTTTCATTTCTGTTGGATCTAGTTCACTTCTTGTATCCCATACATATTTTTTAAATTCTTGTTGCTTTTGTTCATTGTCATATAAGTCTTGTGCTAGTTCTGAAATATTTTTCCTTAAAAGATTAATAGTTAATTCTAGATGTTTGTTTTCTTCTTGAAGGTCTTGTTCACTTAAATTCATATTACCTCCTTTATTAAGTGTTACATCGTAGTAATAATTAACAGCATGTCTTGAATATTATCAAAAATGATTTTCTTTGTCAATTACTTTTTATTAAAAATAATTAATTTTACTCTTTTAAATGTAAAATATTTATGTTAAAATTATTTTGTAATAGTAGAGGAGGTAAAAAATGGATTTATTAAAAGATAATTTTAAGTTTATATTTGTGGTATCAGCAATGGTTATTATTGGTGTTGGAACACTTATTTATGATGTTAATAAACCATCTTTAAGTGGAGGCGTTGCGAATATTATTAAGATTGGTGATACTGCGATTGTAGAAGTGAATAGTAATGTTAATCTTAAAATGGGAATAGATGATTTAGAGGGAGTAGAATTTGCATGTTCTATCGATAATGAAAAAGTTGCTAAGATTTCTGATTGTGAAGTTTTTACTTATAGTAGTGGAACTGTAAATGCAAAAATAGAAGTGAAAGATTCAACTAATGGAGAAGTATTAGATGAAAAAACAGTTGCGATCACTATTAATAAAGCAAAAATGAATATAACTAATGTACCAAGTAATTTAACTCTTGATTTAAATGAAGAATATACTTTAAAACCTAATACTAATGGTATAGAAGTTAATCAAACATATGAATATGATGAAAGTATGTTAAGAGTTATTAAAAATGATGATGGATCTAATACATTAGTTGCGTTAAAAGAAGGAAATGCTCCATTTAAAATGATATTTACACCTGTTGAGCAAAATAAATATGAGTCTGCTGAGAAAACAATAAATATAACAATTAAAAATGTAATTGAACCAGCAATTAAAGTCAATAATATTGAAATGTTTGTTGGTGAAACTAAAGATATTGATGTAGATACTAATAATATTCAAGGTGGATTAAATTTTAGTACTAATGATGATAGTATTGTAAGTTTAGATGGTATGAAGGTTACAGGTCTTAAGGAAGGGACTGCTACATTGGCAGTAACTTTTGAACCAACTGATACTGATAAATATAAATCAGTTACTAAAGAATTTAAAGTAACAGTAAAAAATAAAGTTGAAGAAACTGAAATAGACAAGTTTGTAAATGGTATGAAGAAACTTTTAAAAGATAATACTGATGGAACTGGTAGTATTGAATATGATAAAGATAGTAAAATGGTAATATTGTCATATTGTGAAAATGGTTGTTCAACATCTAAACCAGATTCAACTATTAAATTAAAATATGATGAAGGAACTGGAGTGCTTAAAATTGGAAATAGTATAAAAATATTTAAAGATGTCACAAAAAATGAAATGACATATGAGTATAAAGCAATTACTCCGTTGATTGCATATGTAATAATGAATTATGATAAAAATTATGAAGTTTTAGCTACTAGTTTAGCACAGGTATTTAAAACAGGCGTTAATTCATTTGTGTATACTATTAAAGATCATGGTTTAATATTGTTATATAATGACTACAAGAAAATAGAAGATAGTGAATATTTACCACAAACTCTTCAAAATCTTGAAATAGATGTAGATAATGGATTTAAATCAGACAATTCACCATATGTAGTAAGTGTAAATACTAAGAACGGAACTGTTTTAGTGGATAATGTTAAAAATGTAAATGGAAAAGATATTGTTACATTAAAAGTAAAAGCAAATGATAAATATGGATTTGATAGTTTAACTATTAAAGATAAGAATAAAAAAGATATAACAAAGGATGTTAATTATAGTAGTAGTACTATGACATTTGAGATGCCAAGTTCTGATGTAATAGTTGATGCTACATTTATAACTAATGCTAAAACAGGAGTTAATGACTTAACAATGTTACTTGCTATAACTATGGTTGTGTTTGGATTAGGGCTTTATATAGTAAGAAAAAATGTCAATTCTTTAGAGATATAGTCAAAAATGCTTGATTTTTAAGTATATTTATAGTATTATTAATAGGAAGTTTGTTCTTGGTTTTGATGTTCCTCTAACTCAATACTCAGAATTAACGGATAATTAAAAGAAGGAGGACTAAAAAAAATGGCTTTAACTAAAGATAGAAAGTCTGCCATTGTATCAGAATTTGCTAGAAGTAAAAATGATACAGGTAGTGTTGAAGTTCAAGTTGCTTTATTAACTGAAAGAATTAATAAATTAACTGAACATATGAAAGAACACACTCATGATTATCATACTAATCGTGGATTATTAAAAATGGTTGGTAAGAGAAAGAGTTTACTTGAATATTTAAAGAATGAAGATATTCAAAGATATCGTGAGTTAATCAAAAAATTAAATTTAAGAAAGTAGGCACTTATTTTAAGTGTCTTTTATTTTTTGGAAGGGAGAGAAAATGAAAAGAGTATTTGAATATGAATTTAGAGGAAGAAAAATAGTAGTAGAGCATGGAGAACTTGCTAAACAAGCAAGAGGTGCTGTTCTTGTAAGATATGATGATACAGTTATCTTATCTACATGTGTTATGAGTAATAATGTATCAACTGCTGACTTTTTCCCTTTAACAATTTTATATCAAGAAAAATTATATTCAGTAGGTAAAATACCAGGAGGATTTATTAAAAGAGAAGGTAGACCTACTGAACAAGCAACACTAACTGCTAGGGTAATAGATAGACCTATTAGACCAATGTTTAGTGAAAATTTTAGAAATGAGGTTCAAGTAGTAAATACAGTTCTTAGTGTAGATCCTGATAAAACACCTGAGATGACTGCATTATTTGGTACTTCATTATGCTTAGGTATTTCATCAATACCATTTGAAGGACCAGTAGCAGGTGTAATAGTAGGTAAAATAGATGGAGAACTTAAAATTAATCCTACAACGGAAGAGATGGAAAGAAGTACTATTAACTTAACAGTAGCAGGTACTAAAGATGCTATTAATATGGTTGAAAGTGGTTCTAAAGAAGTTACTGAAGATGAAATGTTAGAAGCATTAATGTTTGGACATGAAGCTGTAAAAGAATTATGTGCTATAGAAGAAGATATTATTTCTGAAATAGGTGAAGAAAAGATAGAAGTAGTTCTTGCTAATATACCAGATGAATTAAGAGAAGAAGTTACAAATGATATCAAAGATGATATGGTTAGTGCTATTCAAATTAAAGATAAATTAGAAAAATATGCAAGAATAGATGAGGTTAAGGAACTTGCATTAACACATTATGCTGAAAAACATGAAGGTGAAGAAGATTTAGAAGCAAACTTAAAATTAGTTAAGAAGGTTGCTGATGAGATAGAAGGTAATGAAGTTAGAAGACTTATTACTAATGAACATATTAGACCAGATGGTAGAGGTATGGATGAAATAAGAGAATTATCAGCCAGCGTAGATATTCTTCCTAGAACACATGGTAGTGCATTATTTACAAGAGGTCAAACTCAAGCTCTTGCTATTACAACATTAGGTGCACAAAATGAAGAACAAATATTAGATGGTTTAGGTCTTGAAGATTCTAAAAAGTTCATGTTTCATTATAATTTCCCAGCATTTAGCGTAGGAGAAACTGGTAGATATGGAGCTCCTGGTAGACGTGAAATAGGGCATGGTGCTTTAGCAGAAAGAGCGCTACTACAAGTAATGCCTAGTCAAGAAGAATTCCCATATACAGTTAGAGTTGTATCTGAAGTATTAGAAAGTAATGGCTCATCTAGTCAAGCTAGTATATGTGCTGGATGCATGTCATTAATGGCAGCAGGTGTTCCAATTAAAGCTCCAGTAGCAGGAATAGCTATGGGATTAATTACTGAAGATGGAACTTGTGATTCTAAATACACTATATTAACTGATATTCAAGGTCTTGAAGATCATATGGGTGATATGGACTTTAAAGTAGCAGGTACTAAAAAAGGTATTACTGCATTACAAATGGATATTAAAATTAAAGGTGTAACTAAAGATGTATTAAAAGAAGCTTTAGAGAAAGCACATAATGCTAGATTGAAAATATTAGATGTAATGAATGATGCTATACCTGAGGTTAGAAGTGAACTTTCTCCATATGCACCTAAAATCAGAGCAATGAAAATTAATCCTGATAAGATTAAAGATGTTATTGGAAAAGGTGGAGATATGATTACTAAGATCATATTAGAATCAAGTAATGTAACATCAGTAAATCATAAAGATGCAGTTAAGATTGATATAGATGATGATGGTAATGTAGTATGTTATCATATGGATAAGAATGTACTTGATAAAGCTATTTCTATGATAGAAGATATTGTTAAAGAAGTAGAAATTGGTGAAGTTTATACTGGAAAAGTTGTTAAAATTGAAGACTTTGGCGCATTCGTAGAATTATGGCCTGGTTGTGAAGGACTTGTTCATGTATCACAACTTGACAATAAGAGAATAGAACATCCTAGTGATATTCTTAAAGTTGGTGATGAAATTGTTGTTAAAGCAATCGGATACGATAAGAGAGGAAAATTAAATCTTTCTAGAAAAGAATTATTACCTAAAACTGAAAAGAAAGAAAATAAAAAAGATAAAAAATCTAAAAATGAAGAGTAGGTTTGCTATAAAATGCAAATCTTTTTTCTTTATATATTGATAAAATTAATTTTAAGTGATAAAATTAGTGTATAAAGATAGAAGGAGATTAATATGAATAAGAAAATTAATTTATTATTAGTTGGATTATTAGTGTTCTATGTTTCACTTACAACTATTAGTGCTAGTGCAACATACCCTAAAAGTAATCCTACAATTGGTAAAGATTTATATGCTACTGTGGATGAATCATTTGATTTTAGCAAAGTTAAATTTGGAGATGCTACTGGTTCTAATGGACTTAAAAAGATATTTTTAGGTGACTTTAATTCAACTAGTGCATATACTTTAAAAGATGCTTTTACTGCATATTGCTTGGATGCTAGTAAAACATATCCTGATAGAGGTTATCAAAGTGTAAGTAAAAATAAAAGTTCTTGGGGAAACGAAGCTATAGTTCAAACATTATTGATCGCAACTTTATTTAATAGTGAGTTTAATTATAAAAGCAGTGAACTTGATGGTTTTAAACAAGTTGCTAGTATAAGTTATACTGGTGTAGATGAAGATGCTCTTATTACAAGTTTAGAAACATGTAGAACTAGCACTAATTGTACTTTACCAACAAATATAACAATAGAGGAAATTGGAAGATATACTGATACAACTAACAATTCACCTTTAACAATAAATCAAAATATTGATGTAACTCTTGAAAAATCATTATATGAGAAATACAAAGTAGAACAAGCAGATACTACTAATGTTAAAGGTTATGAAGAAGCAATGTGGATTATATCTAATACTTATCCTATGACTTCTATAGAAAATATGTTATCTAAAATAGAAGGAGTAACATTAGATGGTATCAAGAATGATATTAAAACATTAGAGGGAACTGTTTCTGATGATTTAATTGATAAATATATTTATTCAATAGTTCAATATGCTGTATGGCATGTAACTGGAAGTAAAGATACTGATGGAAAAACTATAAGTACTGAGTTAAGTGCTGTTGATTCATCTAAGTCTGTAACAAATCTTGCAAAATTATATTCTTACTTAATTACTGAAGGCAAAAAACATGATATATATAATCCAGGAACAATAAAAATTAATGTCAATAAGCCTGAAAAACCAATTGAAAAAGAAACAAATACTGATATTACATCTGGCAAATACTCATTTAGTACAGATTCATCACTTGTTAAATCAATGGTTGTTACAATTGAAAATAATGAAGATGGAAAAGTTAAATTATTAGATTCTAATATGAAAGAAATGACTTTAGTAAATGGTAGTTATGAGCTTACTAATGGTGAAGAATTTACAATATCTGTGCCAAGAAAATCAAATATTACTAAAGTAACTATTAATGCTTATGCTAAAGGTGAAGTATATGATGAATCTTCTGCTAGAAAATATTCGCCATACCTAGCATTGAATCAAAGTTTTATAACAGGAAGAATGACTACAGAAATAGATGCTAGTGCTACATTAAGTGTTGATATAGGGCCAGCTACTGGTGTTGAAAATGTTGCTATATTATTAGTAATAACATTAGTATCATTCTCAATTGGATATTTAGTTCTAGGTTATAAGAATAAACCTGTAGAAATATAATAAATTTTGATAAATTGGAAGTTTTTTAAAAAAACTTCTTTTTTTTTGAAGTGTTTTTTCTTTTTTTGACTGATTATTATAATAGAGGAATATAGAAAGGAAGAAATATGGATGAGATAGAAGATTTTTTAGAAAATTTAA
>OBLI01002464.1_pt1 | contig 15696 bp, 12 predicted proteins | sample 1519701 | NCBI WGS metagenome assembly OBLI01 (sample SAMEA3663005, study PRJEB22513) | pig gut metagenome | biome: pig gut; feature: pig-associated habitat; material: faeces | place: France | collected 2012 | reverse complement strand
GATAGCCACAACAGGGCCGGATACTTCGTTCATAGCACGGTAGGTCGCTTCCTTCGGGGACATACCATTTTCCTGGATGTGATGCTCAACAGCCTCAACAACAACGATGGCGTCGTCGACAACCAGGCCGATAGCCAGAATCATAGCAAAAGCAGTCAAAGTGTTAATGGTAAAGCCCAATAGTACAAAGGAGGCAAAGGTACCAACTAAGGATACGGGCACTGCCAGCAGCGGAATCAAGGTTGCGCGCCAGCTGCCTAAGAACATGAATACTACCAGAATAACCAGCACCAAAGCCTCAAAGAAGGTATGAGCAACCTTGTTCAAGGATTCAGTAATAAACTGGGTGTTATCCTGAATAACAATCAGCTTCATATCCTCCGGGAAACGGGTTTCCGCTTCCTTCAGAACCTCTTTAATCTTGCCAACGGTTTCGATAGCGTTAGCATCAGAGGTTAAGGATACAGGGAATACAACAGATTCGCCGCCGTTCAAACGGCTGACAACCATGTCGTTACGCGGGCCTTCCTTGATGGTCGCGATATCACGCAGCTTCAGATTATCGCCATTATTGGTGCGGACGATGACATTGCCAAACTCTTCCACAGTCTTCAAACGACCTTGAGCACTGGCGGAATAGGTTTTTTCCTGCTCAGCAGCGGTGGGGCGGTCACCGATGGAGCCAACGGCGGCCTGAATATTTTGGGTTTTGATAGCTGTGGACACATCATCCACGGTAACGCCCAGCTGAGCCATTTTTTCAGGGTTCAGCCACAAGCGAATGGAATATTCCGGGCCATATTCACTAACGGTGGATACGCCTTTAACACGCTTCACGGCGTCGATAAAGTTCGCATCGGCGTATGTACGCAGGAACATGCCATCATAGGTATTATTAGGAGAATACAAGCCAAAATACATAATCGTTTCAGCAGATTCCTTAGCGGTGGTAATACCATAAGCACTAACCTCGCTAGGCATGGAGCTGTTGGCCTGGGATACACGGTTCTGTACCTCTACAGAAGCGATATCGGCATTTTTCTCCAGGTTGAACTGTACATTCAGTGTATATTGACCATTACTGGTGCTGACGGAGCTCATATCCAGCATATTTTCAACGCCGCTGACCTTCTGCTCGATAGCCTGAGCAACGGCTTCTTCAACTACGTCGGCAGAAGCGCCTACATAGTTGGTTTCTACGGAAATACGGGGCTTAGTAATATTTGGATATTGAGCAATAGGCAAGCTGAAACCGGCAAGGGCACCCAGTAAGGTGATCAAAATCGCTAACACTATCGCAAAGACAGGGCGATCAATAAAAAAACGTGCCACTTAGCTTACCTCCTTATTTTTGTTGAGTCTTCTCAGTGGTATCAAGATCTGCCTCGGTCATGGGCTGAGCTTTAACCTCTGCACCCTGACGTACCTTACCAGTACCTTCAACTACCAAAACTTCGTCACCATTTAAGCCACTTTCTACCATGTACAGACGACCAACACTAGGACCAAGGGTGATTTCCTTCATGGTAACCTTATTGTCAGAGCCCACAACATAGACGAATTTTTTATACAGCATTTCGGTAACAGCACGCTTCGGAATGAGCAATGCGTTTTGTTGAATGCCGGCAGTAGCCTGAATATGAGCAAACATGCCCGGCAGCAGACGACGTACGGGGTTTTCAAAGAGAGCCTTAATGGTCAAGGTACCGGTGTTATCGTTAATACCGCGGTTAACCTCGGCAATCTTACCCTTTAAATCATAGGTAGAACCATCGCTGAGCACTGCAGTCAGATTATCCAAGGCAGCGCCGCCATTATTGTCCTTGGAAGCAGAAAGCTTCAGGTATTCCGGCTCAGCCATGGTGAATTGTACATATACAGGGTCAGTATTGGAAATCTTGGTCAAAGTGGTTTGACCGGCAGTTACAAAGTTGCCCACCTCTAAAGCACTGGTATCAATGCGACCGGTGAAGGGAGCAGTAACAGTGGTATCGGTCATGCTGATTCTAGCATTTTCCAGCATTGCCTCTTGAGCATTTACTGCTGCCAAGGCTTGGTCCCGCTGGGTTAAAGCGTTATCCAAAACCTGCTTAGAAACTGCATCATTTTGATAAAGCTTGGTATAACGTTCTGCGTTTAAAGCAGCATTGGCCAAGGCAGCGCGAGCATTGGCAAGGCCTGCCTGAGCGTTAAGCAAATTAGCCTGATAGGTGCGTTGGTCAATGGTGTACAGCTTTTGGCCTGCCACCACAGTATCGCCACCCTTGAAGAATTTACCAGTGATTTGGCCGGTAACCTGAGCCTTGAGCTCCATTTCCTGCTGAGCCTGCACAAAGCCGGTGTAATCATACACGATGGGGGTATCGCGCTTGATTACCTGCATGGTCTTTACCAAGGTTGCTTGAGCAGGTGCCTGCTGTTTTTTAGCACAGCCTGCTACCGTCAGCATCATTGCCACTGCCAGAGAAGCAGCCAACGCCTTCTTCCCACGGCAGGAGCGGATAAAACTAAACATATAAAAACCTCCTTATCCTTCTACTCAGAAACTTGCACACAATATATGAATAAAATAAACTATGACCCAGTTTCAGAATAAGACTATTATACTGGAATGAAATAAATAAAGCAAACGCCTTTTAAAGAAATTACAGGCATTTTCCTTAAATTTCCTTCCATTTCCTCCGTTTTTCAAAATATGCTGACTGGTCAGTCAGAATTTTTCTCAAGCCAACGCTTATCCAGTACAAATTTATGTAGATTGCCTAAAGCAAAGCCTGCTACCTCATCCTGACCGCAAATATTCTGCATCAAGAAAATATTTTTCCCCTCAATATACCATTCGGCAGGGGGCTGATACTCTAACATCATATTTTTATTAGTACACAGAAGTCTGAGCAAAGGCATTAGGTCCGGATCCTTATAATTCAGAATCTGATTTAGCTTAATCAGCTCTCCCGTACTAGGATTGATATTCACATGATGATGCTTAAATTTGCTTTTGCCGCTGATAAGCTGCAGTGAAATAATGTGTTCATTAGCAGTAATTACCTTAAAGGCCATATCCGCCTTACCCTGATAAAAGCTATCTAAGTACTCTGCGCACTCGGATTGCAAAAGCCGATTAATTTTATTTTGCAGCTCCACATCATGGCTCACAAAAGTTGGATAGGTTGCTTCTCCACCTGGCACTACCATTTTACGAGGTAAAATAACTCCCGTTGCAACCTCTTTACCATCATTCACAGTATTACTTTTCGGAGTTGGCGAAGTAGTCATGATCGTGACATTGCTTTGCTTCCACTTCTTTTCACCATCAAGCTGCCACACAGCGCCCACATCGGCTACATTTTGCTTTCCATTAACGAGCTGTTGTGTTCCCAACAGCTCCTGCTGCCCATCGCCATCCAAATCGTGTGCGGTTAAGGAATAAAGCCCTCCGTAGTAGATACGGTTTGAGCTCACTCCCTCGGGCAGATTAGCCACATTTTGCTGTCCATCCTTAAGCGTGACATAAAGCTTTTCTTCATTAGAATAAGCCTTGCTCACAAGGCCCATGCTATCCGCAGAACTAAAAAGCTCCTGCACCTTGTTGCGTTCTGCAAAATCTAGGATTCTAAACTCGCTAGCCGCCTGCCAATCGCCCTGTCCCACGCTCACCAGCAGCTGCTGCGCAGCCTGCTTAGCTTCGCTCACGCTCTCATTGCCAGCGTCTGTCGCCGCCTTCTTATCAACCAGCTTCACCTGCACTGCCTCAAGCATGGGATAGTAGCCACCCTTAATCGAGGGCGCATAAGCCGTCACCAGCTTGCCCCGCTCATCCTTTAGCAAAACGAGCAAATCCTCGCTGTAGCCGCTGGGCAAGCGGTCGCCCCACAGTTCCGCCGTGACGCTTCCTTTATCAAGCTGCAGTGCCGTTTTGGCCAGCAGCGTATCCGCTGCGGCCGCCGTCCCTGCCATTGCTAAAGCACTGCCCACAGCTAATAAATTTATCATCCAAGAGCTTTTCACTCCTACACATCCTTTCGATTATACTCTAGTCATACTTCGGGATACTATCATTATAACATCTTTTGGGCAGATAATGTTACAAATCACACAGATTTCGCTTTTTTATCATATTTTAGTAAAATCCTTCGAAAAAATCGTGCATCTTTGCCTAAAATAGTGTAGAATAATGACGTATATTATCTCAGTAGTATGGGAGAAGGGAAGTTTTAATCATGAAAAAAATTGTAGCATTGTTAATGGCTATGTGCATGATGCTTGTGCTGGCCGGCTGCGGTGGCAACGACGCCAAAAAAGCAGCTCCGAAGGAAAAAGTAAAGGTAAGCCTGGGTATGCTACGCTTGACCAGCAGCGCACCGCTTTTTATCGCTATGGATAAGGGCTTCTTTACTGAAGAGGGCATCGAAATTGAGCCGCAATGGTTCGACGCTGCTCATCCCATCGCCGTATCCACTGCCTCCTCCAAGGTTAATGTTGGTGCTACCGGCATCACCGCCAGCCTTTATAACATGGCTGCCAACGGTCAAAAGCTGGGCATCGTAGCCGACAAGGGCCGTGAGCAAAAGGGATATTCCTCCTCCGCTCTGCTGGTAACCACCGATAACTTCAATAAAGGCGTAAAAACCCTGAAAGACATTAAGGGCAAACGCATTGGTATCACCAGCAAGGGCTCCACCTTCCAATATATGCTGGGCCGCATCCTGGAAACTCAGGGCATGAGCCTGAATGATGTGGAAATCGTGCCGCTGGGCAAGCTTAGCGCTGTTATGGCCGCTTTGGAAAGCAAGCAAATTGATGGCTGCATCCTCAACGAGCCCAATATTACTAAGGTACAAAAGGCTGGCTACGGTAAACTGGTAGTACAGGTTGGCGATTTGATTCCTTATCAAACCTCTGCTATTTTCTACTCTCCTGAATTCATGAAGAACAAGGACGCTGCTACCCGTTTCATGAAAGCATATGTAAAGGCTTGCAACTACTATTATGAAGCAGCTATTGAAAAGAAGGACGCCAAGAAATTGGATGAGGTCGTAAACATCGTTGCTAAATATGTAAAATCCCCGGCTGCCGACATCAAGCTGGGCCTGCCCTACATCGACAAGAACGGCAAGCTGCTTGCTTCCGATATCGACACCCAAATCAAATGGTACACTGCTAATAAGCTTATCTCCGGCAAGCTGGAGGCCAAGGACGTAGCTATTACCTCCTTCCAGGAAGCAGCTACCAAATAAGTTCATGCCTATTAAAGCAGGGGTGGAGCAATCCTCCCTGCTTTCTTCATTAGTATTCTTTATGGAAGGATGGAGGTTTCACTTTAGATGAAGCTAGTAATCGAAAACATCTGCAAGGATTTCACCAATAACCGCGGTAAGGCGCTTTCTGTTTTGCATGATATTAATTTGACTGTGAACAAGGAAGAATTTGTAGCATTGGTAGGACCGTCCGGTTGTGGCAAATCCACGCTGCTTAATATAGCGTCAGGCCTCTTAGAGCCCACCAGCGGCACTGTAAAATTCACCGAGGTCGAGGCTGGCTATGAGCCCCGCATGAGCATCGTTTTTCAGGAAACAGGACTCTTTCCCTGGCGTAATGTGCACGATAATATCGCCTTCGGCCTAGAAACCGCTGGCATGCCTGTTAATGAACGCGAAGAACGCATCAAGCATTATATTGAATTAGTTGGACTCAAGGGCTTTGAAAAATCCTTCCCACACCAGCTGAGCGGCGGCATGCGCCAACGCGTGGGCATTGCCAGAGCGCTGGCCATCGAGCCGGACCTGCTCTTGATGGATGAGCCCTTTAGTGCACTGGATGCGCAAACCCGCACCATTATGCAGGAGGAGCTGGTCACCCTGTGGGAAAAGACGCGCCTCACCACGCTTTATGTAACCCATAATATCCAAGAGGCTGTAATGCTAGCGGATAGAGTTGTGCTCTTAAGTCGTCGTCCCGGCAAGGTCAACAAAATCCTCACGATTGACATTCCGCGCGCTGACCGCGATAAGCCTGAACATGCTGAAGAAATTGCTGAATTCATTCGTATCATTTGGGAGCATATCTCCAAGGATGCGCGTGCCGCTTTGATGGAGGTGGAAAAGGATGGCTAACCAAGAATATTTAGTGCGCAACCGCATGACGCATTGGCAAAAAAGCTATCCTCATTGGGTAAGCGTTGTTTCCATCATCGGTGTCCTGCTGGTGTGGGAGCTGATTTGCCGCGCCGGCTTTGTTTCCTCGCTCTTCTTGCCCGCTCCCAGTCAAATCATCTCCTCCCTCTTTGTGATGATTGGCGACGGCGAAATCGGCATGAGCTTAGCTGCCAGCATGTATCGTATTTTAGTGGGCTTTGCTGTGGGCAGCCTCATCGGCCTAGCCGTGGGCCTAGTAACCGGCACCTCGGCGCTCGCAGATAAAATTGGTAACCCCATTGTCAATGCACTTTATCCCATTCCTAAAATTGCTCTGCTGCCCCTGTTTATCCTGTGGCTGGGCATCGGCGAGCTATCCAAGGTAACGATTATTGCTATGGGCGTGTTCTTCCCCGTGGCTATGAACACTTATAGCGGCGTTAAAAACGTGGATACGCTGCTGATTAAAGTTGCAGTAAGCTTTAACGCTAGCTGGTGGAAGACGATGAAAAGTGTAGTTCTTCCCAACGCACTGCCCATGATTTTCGCAGGCCTGCGCCTTGCCGCCGGCACCTCCCTGCTGCTTTTGGTAGCGGCCGAAATGATTGCGGCGCAGGTTGGCATTGGGGCCTTAATTTTGCATTACGGCGATTTGATGATAACAGATAGACTCATGGCCGGCGTTATTGTGCTCTCCCTCTTGGGCCTTATCTTTAACCTTGTTTTACAATGGCTGGAGCGCAAGGCAGTGCCTTGGAAAAACTAAGTAGTCTACAAGTATAACTACAAATATACACCTATACAAAAAAGCGGTCCTAAGCGGACCGCTTTTTGCATGTCTAGATTAAGAATGTTGTATACCTATCACAGTAACCAATGATATAAGCCAAAATATGCGAAGATACTCAGAACCAGCACACCAAAGGCGCTAATCATGAACATCTTCACAAAGAGGCTGTGCTGCTCCTCGTAGGTGGCACCAGCTGCGGAAGAATAAGCAGCCAAGGCCAGCGCGCCACCGGTGGACAGTGGGCTGATGCCCGCAGTGTTGCTAATCATGGTGATGGCTGTAGCTAGCTCCAGCTCGCTCACAGCGCCACCCATTTGTGCCACAATATGGGGGATAGTGGGAATAAGCGTGGGCATAACCACACCGCTGGTGGAGCTAAACCAGCTCAACAGGCCGGAGCAAATGCCCATAATGGACACAGCCGTGCTTTCATTCATCACAGAAACCAACGCCGCGCTGAGCATCTTGATGCCGCCCTGACCGATAATCAGCTGCATCAATACGCCTACACCGGTAATCAAGAGCAGGGTTCCCCAAGGTATACGCTTTAAGGCTTCACCCTCGTCAGAAACTTTGAGGAAGGAAAGCACTGCTGCCACAGCGAAGCTTACTAAGCCAACATTGATCTTGAATATCATAACCAAAATCACCATGACTACGATACCGGCCAAGGTGATTTTTTGTTTGCCATTGAAGGGTGGAGTTTTTTCATGAACCACGCTTTCGTCCATGCGCAGCTTGTAGCCACCTAAGAGGATATAAACAACGATGGCATAAACCGTAGAAGATAAGACGCCATTCATTAAAAACTGGCTTTCAATGCCGGTCAGGCCAAATTCAGCGCAAAGGTTGATACCGATGATACCCGTTGCCGCCAACGGTGAAACACCACCGCCGCTGGCGCCCAAAACTGTCAGCGCGGAGAGCATGGCAGGATGAATGCCCATCTCCGCTGCCAAGGCCATGGAAAAGACCATCATAATGGCCATGGTAGGCACGGTGCCAGGACCAATGGCAGATAAAACTGTGGAAAAAACATAAATAATTATGGGCACAAGGTATACTCGCTTACCGGCCAAGGATACTACCTTTTTGGCCAATAAATCAAGACAGCCGTTGATTTGAGCTAAGCTGAATAAATAGGTAACACCCAAAAGCATGATGAATAGGGAAGAATTAAAGCCACGGATGATTTCCTTATCTGGCACACCTGCCAGGCGACCTAAAACAAGAGCAAAGGCGATACACACAAGACCTGTATTCATCTTACGGAAAAAGCCTAGAAAAATTGCTACTAAGAGAAAAACCAAAGATAATAAGGCCATATCTACACCTCCAGCTTTGGGGCCAAGGAGGGCGCATAGCCCAAGCAGGCTCCAATTATTCTCGAACCTCATATCTTGATTATTACTATACACCTCTTTCTTATATTTTTCAAATGCTTAGACAAATTTTCTTGAGGTGATTTTAGAGATTTTTATAAGCAAGCCAATGGCTATGGAGCTGTAAAGCTGTTTATTATTTCTGTTATTCATGATAAAATATAATATTAAGGAGCTTATTGATGAAGTATGGAGATGAGAAAACTTGGACCCTTTAATAAATGGCAAACCCATGACTGAAAAACAAATTCAGCAATACTTGCACAAGCTGCAGCTAGTTGATTTTGAACCTGCGGCTGATTTAGATACCTTGAAAAAGCTACAGGATGCACATTTGAAGTACATTCCCTACGATAATTTTGATTGCTTGAACGGTCGCATTACCTCCCTCAAGCGTCGTGAAATCTTTGATAAGCTGATTATGCATAACCGCGGTGGTATTTGCTTTGAGCTCAATGGTTTGTATAATTGGCTACTGGAAAGCTTGGGCTTCGATGTAACCAGCTATGCAGCTCGCTATACTGACAAGCTGGAGGTTTACCAAATTCGCCGCCATCGCGTAATGTGCGTTACCCTGAACGGCAAGCGTTATTTGACAGATGTGGGCGTAAACAGCGAGAGCCCGCGCGTGCCCTTGGAGCTAACAGAAGGACTCATTCAAAGCGACGGCATCAGCCAATACAAGCTCAGCAGGGATGAATTCTTTGGCTGGCTGCTGTGGCAAAAGGAAAGGGGCAAGCCCTGGAAACGCCTTTACGGCTTTACTGAGGACCCTATGATTGATAAGGACTTTATCGCTGCTAGTTTTTGGTGCGATGCGCATCCCGATTCCCCTTTTATAAAAAATAAAACCCTCTCCATTTTTAGAGAGGATTGCAATATCACTATTCGCGGTAATTTCTTAAAATTTTACTTGAGCGGTCGCGTAAAATATCGCTATAGAATCCGCACTGGTGCTGAGCTAAAGGAAATTCTTTGGGAATACTTCGGCATTAACGTGGAATACCAGCTCAAGGATGATGGCATCGATTTTGACTGATATTGCTCTGTAGTTTTTGACTTATGAGCATACAAGGCGCAGTTTCTTTTTCATGATTTGGTGAGCGAAATGGATGAAAATTTACTTGTAGCCAAGCTACCACAATATACCAAGTCCATATTGAACGCTTTAAACGCAGCTGGCTATGAGGCCTATGTGGTCGGCGGGGCAGTGCGCGATTTGCTGCTTGGTCGCGAGCCCGGTGATTACGATATTACTACCAATGCGCGACCAGAGCAGGTGCTCGCCCTATGCCAAGCCAAGAGCTGGCACACAGTGGACCAGCTAGGGCAAAACTTTGGCTGCGTCATGATTGTGTTGGATGGCATTGCAACTGAAGTCACAACCTTTCGGGGGGAGCGCTATGATGAAAGCGACGCGCATCGACCTGCTGCTACTTGGTATTGCGACTCTCTGCGCGAGGACTTAAGTCGCCGCGACTTCACTGTCAATGCTATGGCTTTGGATATCCATGGGCAGGTTTTTGATTATCATGGTGGCAAAGCGGACTTAGCAAGGCACTTAATTCGTCCGGTTGGCAAAGCTGCCATACGTTATCAAGAGGATGCCCTGCGCATGCTGCGCGCCTGCCGTTTCGTTGCCCAGCTGGGCTTCGACTACGTGCAGGATGGCGCGCCAGGCCCTGCCTGCGGCATGGCGGGCACGCCCTATTACTTAAAGTCAGTGCCGCGCTTTCCTGTAGAGCGCTGCCGCGGTCTATCGCTAGAAAGAGTGCGCACAGAGCTCGAAAAGCTTTTGCTAGGCGAATTTGCAGGCAAGGGCCTCATGCTCATGCTGGCTACGGGCCTGCTGCAGCAAAGCTGCAGGGTACGACAAGAGGGCGTCTACATTGAAGTTCCTCTCCTGCCGGAGGCGCAGCATCTTTTGGGCCTCGCCCAAAACCCGCGCTTTCACATTTACGACACTTGGGAGCACACGCTGCTAGCCATCGATAGCAGTCCGCGTGAGCTGGCCATTCGCTGGGCCTTGGTGCTGCACGATTTAGGCAAGGGCCTCTCCAACGTGCGCATCATCAAGCCCGACGGCCAGCCCAGCGACCCCGGCCACGAAGCGCAAAGTGCCAAAATGGCGGAGGCCATTTTGCAGCGTTTGCGCTATGGGGAGGACTTCTCGCGGCTGGTAGTGTGGCTGGTGGCGCAGCATATGCGCTTTGCCCCGATGCTGCTCACCGGTGAAAAAACGCTGCGGCGCTGGCTGCGCCACGAGGCCGCTAACGGGCCGTTTCGTACGCAAGCGCAGCTTGTAGCTGGCTACAAGCTGCTGACTGAGGTTTTCTTGGCGGACATGGGTGCCACCCATGCCAGAGAAAACCAACAGCTGATGGCCGAAGGGCGAGCCTTGGGCGAGCAGGTTGTCGCGATGGCGCAGGAATCCATGCCCATCGCTAGTCAGGACTTGGCCGTGAAAGGCCGTGAGCTGCTCGAGCTAGTACCCCAAAATGAAATAAAAAATACCTTTGCTTATTTAATTAATAGAGTGCAAAGCGGCAATTTGCCCAATGAGCACGATGCTTTATTGGCAGCGCTGAATAAAAAGCTGGCGCGCAAAAAAGGAGGACATTATGAACGTACGTAAAACTATCATCGGCGGACTTTGCTGCTTAGCCATTTTAGCTGGCGTTAACTATCTCTTAAATCAATATGGCAATGCCGGCATCGCTATCGCTTCCGATATCAGCACTAGTTCTCTAGGCGGTGCACGCCAATTCGAGGGTAAGCACGATATAAAAAACTCTCCCTATTTTGCTCAACCCGATATTTTTAACATGCAGTCCAACGAGCATCTAATCGTGCTCTCTCATTATAAAACTAAACAGCAAAATGATGGCTACAGCTGTGGCCCCGTAGCAGCCAACACGGTAGTAACCCATTTCATGGGCAAGGAGCTGCACACCGATAAGGAAATCTGCCAAATGATGGGCACCAGCACCACCAATGGTACCACCACCAAGGGTATGGTGAAGTATTTTGAAAAAATCGGCTGGGAAGTAAAATCCTCTGCCAAGGATAAGACTCCCGATAATTACGAGGATTTTCTGAAATTCGTGACCGCTAATCTCAAGGATAACACCCCAATCATAGTTGAAAACGTGGATTGGGGCGGACATTGGCGCGTTATTATCGGCTATGATACCATGGGTACCGAGCACACCGGTGACGATGTGCTGCTGATGGCAGACCCCTTTGACACCAGCGACCATTTGCAGGATGGCTACAATGTAGTTTCCGCAGAACGTTTCTTCTATATGTGGTTTGACAGCCAGCTCTTCAGCAAGAAGGATCAGCTGCGCCAGTGGCTCACCGCCAAACCTAAAGCATAAGAGGTCATTTCTGTTAATAAGGCATAAAAAACCCGCAAGGTCAAGCTTGTCTATACAAGCTCACCTTGCGGTTTTTATTATTGCCAGAGCTTTGGAGGAGGGGAATAAAAGCTCCGGCTGCTGTTTTACTTTTTTAAAGCTTTATTTCAAAAGCTCTTGGGCAACCAGATGACCCATTTCGGCAGTGGAAACCTTCTTCAGGCCTTCTGCATACAGGTCGGGGGTACGGTAGCCCTGCTCCATAACTGCGTCCACAGCTGCTTCCATAGCGTCAGCAGCAGCGCCCTGGTTCAAGGAGTAGCGCAGCATCATAGCCACGGAAAGGATGGTTGCCAAGGGGTTAGCAATGCCTTGGCCGGCAATATCGGGAGCGGAGCCATGGATGGGCTCGTACATGCCAGTACCGTCGCCAAGGGAAGCGCTGGGCAGCAGGCCGATGGAGCCGGCGATGGTGCTGGCTTCGTCGCTCAAAATGTCGCCGAAGATGTTGTTGGTCAAGATAACGTCAAATTGCTTAGGATTCAGCACTAATTGCATAGCGCAGTTATCAACATAGAAGTTGTTGAGCTCAATTTCAGGATAATCCTTAGCCTGCATTTCGGCTACGATTTTGCGCCACATACGGCTGGAGCCCAAAACATTGGCCTTGTCAACGCTGGTAACCTTGCCGCGACGCTTTTTCGCAGCTTCAAAGGCAAAGCGGGCAATGCGCTCGATTTCAGGGCGGGTGTACAGCTCTACATCGCTAGCCTCTTCAATGCCGTCAGCATTGAGATGAGCTTCGTTGTGCTCGCCAAAATAAATGCCGCCGGTGAGCTCGCGCACGATCAAAAGGTCAGCGCCTTCAGCACGCTCGGTCTTCAACGGAGACAGATGAGCAGTGAATTTAGAAACGGTCATGGGGCGCAGGTTGCAATACAAGCCCAGCGCCTTGCGGATGCCCAACAGGCCCTTTTCCGGACGGATGGAAGGGTCCACATTATCCCATTTAGGGCCGCCTACGGCACCCAGCAGTACTGCGTCAGCAGCCTTAGCAGAAGCAATGGTTGCTTCCGGCAGGGGTACGCCAGTAGCATCAATAGCGCAGCCACCGATGAGCTGTTTATCATATTCGATTTCAAAGCCAAATTCCTTGGCAGCAGCGTCAAGTACCTCAACAGCTGCATCAACAATCTCTACGCCGATGCCATCGCCCGGCAGTAAGCAAATTTTCATTATTTGTTTTCTCCTTTAACATAGTTAATCAGGCCACCGCAGTCAGCGATTTTTTGGATGAATTCCGGCAGCGGTTTGGTTTTGATAACGATATTTTTGTTAACGATGGTGATTTCGCCCTTGGCCATATCCACATCAATGGTGTCGCCGGCTTCAATCTTTTCTACATCCTTGCCAATTTCCAGCACGGGCAGGCCGATATTGATGGCATTGCGATAGAAAATACGGGCAAAGCTATCTGCTACGATGCATTTGATGCCCTTAACCTTCAAAACAACGGGAGCATGCTCGCGGGAGGAGCCGCAGCCAAAGTTTTTGCCAGCAACAATGTAGTCACCCACCTTAACGCCAGCAGCGAAGTTTTCTACCAGGTTTTCCTTGGAGTCTTCCATAGCATGCTCTGCCAGCTCGGTGAAATCGGCAATATTTAAATATCTTGCGGGGATAATTACGTCAGTATCAATGTGGTCGCCATAACGCCATACTTTGCTCATTTTACTACCTCCTCAGGGCTGGTGATGTAGCCGGTGATTGCACTGGCTGCTGCGGTGTAGGGGCTAGCCAGATAAACTTCGCTGTCTACGTGACCCATACGGCCGCGGAAGTTGCGGTTGGTAGTGGAAACAGCGCGCTCGCCTGCTGCCAAAATGCCCATGTAGCCGCCTAAGCAGGGACCGCAGGTGGGAGTGGAAACAGCTGCGCCAGCTTCGATAAAGGTATCAATGTAGCCCAGGTGCATAGCTGCTTGATAAATTTGTTGGGTTGCAGGAATGATAATCATGCGCACATGGTCGCAAACCTTGCGGCCCTTAAGAATTTCGGCTGCTTGTGCCAAGTCCTCCAAACGACCATTGGTGCAGGAGCCGATAACGACCTGGTCAATTTTGATATCATGACCTTCCTTAGCAGGATGGGTGTTTTCGGGCAGATGAGGATAAGCAACAACGGGAACCAGCTCATCCAGCTTAATATCCAGCACGCGGGAGTATTCAGCGTCGTCGTCAGCAGTAACTGCTTCCCAAGGACGGGTTACACCGCGTTCCTTTAAGAATTCGATGGTCTTTTCATCAACGGGGAAAATGCCGTTTTTGCCGCCGGCTTCAATAGCCATGTTGCAAATAGTGAGGCGGTCTGCCATGGACAGCTCGCTTACGCCCTCGCCACCAAATTCCAGGGATTGGTAACGAGCACCGTCAACGCCGATCATGCCGATGATGGTGAGGATGATGTCCTTGCCCTTTACATATTTGGGCAGCTTACCGGTCAGGTTAACCTTGATTGCTTGGGGTACCTTGAACCAGGTGGTGCCGCTGGCCATAGCACAGCCGATATCGGTTTGGCCCATGCCGGTGGACAGCGCGTTCAGCGCGCCATAGGTACAGGTGTGGGAGTCCGCACCGATAACGATTTCACCGGGAGCTACCAGGCCTTTATCGGGCAGCAAAGCATGCTCGATACCCATTTGACCAACCTCAAAGTAGTTGGTAATGTTATGCTTGCGAGCGAAGTCACGCATTTGCTTGCACATAGTAGCGGATTTAATGTCCTTGCAGGGTGAGAAATGGTCCGGAACTAGAGCGATTTTGTCCTTGTCAAAAACCGGCTTGCCGATTTTTTCAAATTCATTTATAGCCGGAGGACCGGTGATATCATTGGCTAATACCAAATCAACTTGGGAAACCAGCAAATCGCCAGCGCTAACGCTGTCACGATGAGCATGCTTCGCAAGAATTTTTTCTGTCATTGTCATTCCCATAGAATAAAACCTCCAATGTAATAGTATGTAGAAAAAGAAAAATATTTACTTAATACAGTCTAGAATGTACCAGATACGAGGCGGAGCGCCAAGCTACGACCCATGTGATCACAAGCGTAGCGCAGTGAGCACATGCTGGTCGCGCTGTACCTTGGGTGCGACGGCGTATAAATAATACTCCTAGGAGCTCCAACGAAGTAGATGGTGCATTATAGACTGTATTATAAAAATAAAAACCCCTACCTGCAAGCTTGCAGATAGGGGCGAATTTACTTCGCGGTACCACCCTAAATTGTACTTCATTCTTTCCAAGTAGCATACTTGGAGACGTAACGCTGTCGTGCGTCTGCCTCTAATGTTCTTACAGTTCAAAGCAGCTGCTCCCGGGTGAGCATCTTCTCCTAGATTGGTACGGCTTACACCAAACGCCGTCTCTCTAAAGCCTTAATCCAGAGGAATTTTCCCGTTCCTTGCATTTGTGATGAGTATGAATTTTGGTAACAACACTTCACTGTGTTCTCTACATTATGCCAATATATGAGTAATTTGTCAAGCAAATTTTTTCAAAAAATACAAATTGTACGCTGTGTGTACTTTGTAGGTGGATAGTGTACATTCGCAGAGTAGTCTGATAAATCAGCCAGCTAGCAAAAGGCTCCGAGCAAAGCTCGGAGCCTTATAAATATTCAATTTTGAAAATTGCCTTAGAAAGTGCCAGATACGATGCGGGGCGACGACGGCGTACAAACTAGTACTCCTAGGAGCCCCAACGAAGTAGATGGTACTTTATAAGCGATTTTACATGCATTCCTTAATGGCTTTAGCCATACGCTCAATACCTTCAACAATGCGGTCATCCGGCATGTTGGAGAAGTTGATACGCATGCTGCGGTCAGTCTTTTGGTTGGGATAGAAGGCATCGCCGATAACACCAGCAACCTTCATTTCGATGCACTTGTCAAATACCTTGCGAGCGCTTACGCCCTCGGGGAAGGTAAGCCACAGGAACAGGCCGCCTTCGGGATGAGTCCATTCGGTG
>OBLI01002463.1_pt1 | contig 15702 bp, 19 predicted proteins | sample 1519701 | NCBI WGS metagenome assembly OBLI01 (sample SAMEA3663005, study PRJEB22513) | pig gut metagenome | biome: pig gut; feature: pig-associated habitat; material: faeces | place: France | collected 2012 | reverse complement strand
CAGAAGGTTATGGATGGATGTGAATATTTGGAATACCGAATGGATATAGAAGATTGGGAGAACCAGGCATGGTGTGCTTTATATCGAAAAAGTTTTTTAACAGATAATAATCTATTGTTTTGCAGAGAAATTAAAGTTTATGAGGATATTTTATTTACCAATCTATGTTTATTATATGCAAAAAGAGTATATATGCTTCCTAATTATGGATATTTTTATCGTATTCGTCCAGGAAGTTTAGTGCAGCAAAACTATTATATAGAGGAGATTGAATGCTGTATGAAAGTACTGGAAGAATTTATAAAGAGATATGATGAACTTAATTTACGACAACAGCATGTAGCTGGAAGATTATATTTTCATATAGTTTCCATGATTCTTTATCGCATCGGTGAAATAGATCCACCTGATAAAAATATGTATTATCATAAATTAAGTAATTTGAAGATACGAAAACAAATGAAGAAATCGATATCATGTAGAAAAGAAAAAATAAAGTGGATAATTTTTTGTTTGAATTGGAGACTTTTTTATTTCATTGTCAAAAGATAAAGTGGAGGCCATGTAATGAATGGATTAGGAAATATGCCATTGGTATCAGTTGTGATACCATGCTTTAATTCTTTAACAACTTTGGGAGTATGTTTGGATTCTGTTATAAATCAAAGTTATACCAATATTGAGGTTCTTGTGATTGATGATGGGTCTACGGATGGAACTAGAGAATTAATTAAGAAATATGAAAGTAAGGACGCGAGAATACGAGTTATTTTTTGTGAACATCAGGGAGTTTCCGTGGCAAGAAATAGAGGAATACGCTATGCAGCAGGAAGCTATATACAGTTTGTAGATAGTGATGATTATTTAGAAAGGGATTGTACGGGACAGCTAGTAAAGTCTATGACTAGTACAGAGGCAGATTGGATTATTTGTAATTATTATCAAGTGGATACTAAAAACCAGCAGTCAGATATGGAGCATGTATGTTTAAAACAGGGGATTTATGAAAAAAGAAGATTTTTAAAAGAGTTATCAAAACATCCGGGAGCTCATTATTATGGAGTTTTATGGAATAAGTTGTATAAATCTAATATAATTCAGGAAAATAAAATAAAGTTTCCTATAGATGTCAATATGGGAGAGGACTTTATTTTTAACATGTCATACTTATCGTATGTGCATAAAATTGTATGTCTAAAAAAACAATTATATGTATATCGATGGGAGCAGCCAGGTTCTTTATCCAGTGTTAACAGGACAGAAACAGAACGAATTAATGAAAGGCTTCATATGTATGAGGCATATGAGCAGATGTTTGAGGATAGAAAAGGCCTGGAAAGGGAGAATACAATATTATATTGTAAAGTTTTATTTTGATGAATTGGAATATCTTGAAAAAGATGCATCAAAATATAAGAAACAATTGTACGAAAAATGCATTCGAGGAACAGGTATTTCAAAAATTAAATTTGGGGTTTATTGGATGTTAAAGAGAGGGAAAAATAGATTAAAGATAAAAGATAATTGACAAGGGGAATTTTTATGAAGAAAAAGATAATCTTTGGTATTTTAATTGTAATATTGTTAATTACGGGCTCAGAAGTACGATATCATATGCCGTCTTTTCTGATTAGACAGGCAAAAGGTTATATTAATAAAGAGTCAGAAAAATTAGAAACATCAGAAGAACAGCAATTAACGGAAGAAGATTTTTTAACAGTATCGGGAAGAGATATTGTTAATGCAAATGGAGATAAGATTACCTTTGAAGGGGTCAATATAGGAGGTTGGCTGATTCAGGAGTATTGGATGAGTCCGGTTGAGGGAGATAAAGATGTGAAACAATGGACCAATCTTGAAACTTTACAGGTTTTAGAAGAACGGTTCGGAACAGAAAAAATGAAGGAATTGACAGATACTTATGAAGATAATTGGATTACAGAAGAGGATATACAAAATATTGCTGCAAAAGGTTGTAATGTGATTCGTATGCCATTTTGGTATCGAAATTTTATGTCTTACTCTGACGGCACTTGGATAGACGATAATTTAGATAAAAATCCAGGGTTTCAAAAGTTGGACTGGGTTATTGAAAAGGCTGGGAAATATGGAATGTATGTTATTTTAGATATGCATGGATGTCCAGGAGGGCAAAGTACGGATCATTGTAGCGGCTCAGCTAGAAAATCGAAATTATTTCATAGTGAAGTGAGAAAAAAGGCAATGGAAAAACTATGGATAGAAATTGCCAAAAGATATAAGGACAACCCAACAGTAGCTGCTTATGACATTATGAATGAGCCAGAAACTTACAAAGGAGATGTTGAATCGGATCCGCGAAATAAATTGTATGATCGAATGATTACAGCAATCCGAAAGGTTGATAAAAGGCATATTATTGCTGTGGAGGGAATTTGGAGTTTGGAAGTGTTGCCTAAGCCGTATGAGACAAGTTGGGATAATGTTATTTATGAAGTACATAGTTATGGAGATAATCCAGAAAATTACTGTGATACCATAGAGCAATATAGTAGATATTATAATATTCCTGTATATATCGGTGAGTTTTCTGATATGAGGATATTGGAAAAATGCCGTAAATTAAAAATCTCATATACCTTTTGGGGATATAAAGGAATGATCAATGGGGATAATAGATGGTTTATGTATGCAACCAATGATTTTACATCGGTAGATGTTAATAATGATCCATATTGGTTAATAAAACTCAAATGGGGAAAATGTCTGAGAACACAATACTTTAGTGCAAATGAGGAGATTTTAAAATATTGGAATTAGAATTAATTACAATTATTGTCCCAGTTTATAATGCGGAAAAATATTTATCGAAATGTTTAAATTCTTTAAAAGAGCAGAGCTATCAAAATTTAGAAATTATTATGATCAATGATGGATCTACAGATAGTTCTGTCGAGATCTGTAATGAATTTTGTAAAAGTGATAACCGATTTACATTAATTGAACAGAAAAACAAGGGATTAAGTATGGCAAGAAATACAGGTTTAGATTATATGCATGGAAAATATGTATTTTTCCTTGATTCTGATGATTATATACATAAAGAATGTATTGAACTCTTATATGAGAATGCAATAGAGTTTGAGGCGGATATTTCCATGTGCAATTATGTAAAATTTCAAAATGGCCAAGTCATAGAGAAGAAAATTTATAATGAACCAATACAGTTATTAAAAAAAGAAATGATTTTAGATATTTCAACAACTGGGGTAAATAATAGAAGTGAGAGAATTGTATTAGCCTGTAATAAATTAATAAAAAGTGAAATTTTTCAAAATTTAAGATTCCCGAATCGGATTCATGAAGATGAATTTATGATTCATAGATATATACTTCAGGCGAAAAAAATTGTCTGGACAGATGCAGTGCTTTATTATTATCGGCAACATGATGAAAGCATTACGGGAAAGAAAAACAGAAAAGATTTAAAACATTTGGCAGTGCTAGAGGCAGTTAGAATGCGAATAAAAGCCTTTTCAGGGAATGAATATGAGGATGTTTTTTTGCAGGTTTTGTGTTCTTATTTTGAAAATGCAATTATTCAGTTTTTATTATTAGCATGTAAAGAGAACAAGAAAAAACTTATTTGGAGAATTTATCCACAGTATTTATGTACATTAATAAGATATTCTGGAAGATTGTCGAGGAGACAGTTTTTGCATTATTTGTTGTTTTTGATTTCTCCTCAATATTACCGAAAACGATACTGGGATTAAGGTGGTGAGAATATGGTCAGCATAATTTTGCCTGTGTATAACACAGAAAAGTATATAAGTAGGTGTATAGAATCTATCATTGCTCAAACTTATAAAAATTGGGAGTTGATTATTATTGATGATGGATCAAACGATGCTTCAGGTAAGATTTGTATGGATTATATGAAGAGGGATTCTAGGATTTATTATCATCATCAATATAATCAAGGGGTTTCTGTGGCTAGAAATCAAGGGATTTTTTATGCATCGGGAAAGTACTTATATTTTATCGATAGTGACGATGAAGCAGAGGACAATCTTCTTCAAACGGTATTATCCTATATGGAAAAAGATAACTTAGATATGATTTGTTTTAATGTGAAAGCATTGGCGGAAGAGGGAGAGCCATATTGGACACCAGTGATAAAAGAGAGAGAGTATCAATTGTTATCTGTTTCGGAACGATGTGAATTTATGTTGAAAGATTTTTTGGATTGTCAGATGATGTATTCTCCATGGAATAAAATGTATCGTACTTCATTAGTAAAGAAAAATGAAATTTTTTTTGAAGAAGGTGTAAAAATGGGGGAAGATATGGGATTTAATCTAAAATATCTATTTTATGCCAGAAAAGTAAAGGGAATCTCGGATAGTCTCTATAAATACTGGAAACGGGATGGTTCTGCTATGAGTATCGATAGTGGAGAGGTCTTTTGGATTAAGGATTTTAGCCACATGCTTGCGGGAGTTAAAAAAACATCTAAAAATGTGAAATGTAGACAGTCAGAATTTAGCTTTATTTTTATTAAAGCGATGGACAATCAGTATGGTAAAAGAAAGCAAAGACAGGAATTTAAGCCTTATATAAAATTGGTAGAGAATAAAGTTTTCTTCTTATATCAGACTTTGGACGTATTGTGTCATCCTAAAAGAATGGTAAAACTCTTTGGTAATCCGGAAGCAAAGCGAAAATGGAAGGATCATTTATATGGGTTACGGTATGTTTTGGGATTGTAAAGTTGACAGAACGGAGAATGTGATATGAAGATAAGTATTGTTATGCTTGCATATAATCATGAAAGGTTTATTGCGAAAGCTTTAGAAAGTGTATTAATGCAGGAGACAGAATATGATTATGAATTAATTGTTGGAGAAGACCATTCTTCTGATGGGACGCGTCAGATTATAAAAAACTATGAAAAAAAATTTAAGGGGAAGATGGTTCCACTGTATCGTAAAAAAAATCTTGGAATGACAAAAAATCTTCTGGATTGTCTTCAGCACTGTAAGGGAGAATATATTGCAATGTTAGAAGGTGATGATTGCTGGACAGATTCTAAGAAATTGCAAAAACAAATCTGTTATTTAGATACGCATCCAGAATACATAGCGGCTGTCCATAATTGGAATCGGGTGGATCAGTATGATAATTTTATTGAAAAGGGTTTTGAGTGTGAGAATATTCAGAAATTTAGCATTCAAAGTTTAAATAAATGTATATTACCAGCACAGACATCGACATTAGTTATTAGAAATGTGATCAAAGATATCCAAAAGAAATATAAGAGAAAGTTGATAAAGTATTTGTGGATACCGATGGATACGATTGCACCTGTGTTATTGCTGCAATATGGCAATATTGTGATTTTACCGAAAGTAATGAGTATTTATCATTATTATATAGAAGAAAATGGAACCAATTGGTCTTCAAAAAATGAAATTGATGCAAAAGAAAATTATCTGCATTTTTTTATTATAGCAATTGGAACAGAAAAACTGGCAACAGAAATGGGATATTCAGTCGATCTTTCAGAACAAAAGCTGGCTATATTTAAAAATTCAAGAAAAGCACGTGGGTGGTCAAAGAGAAAAAAATGGTTATGGATACAAGGGGTGCTCATGTTGCTTTTGGAACCGCATAGAATTCGGTTTTTTAAGTTGGCATGGAAAGAAAGAGAACGCAATAAGAGATAACAAAGGGAGTATTACTATGAAGCATATTTATGTAACCAAATCATTTCTTCCATCTAAGGAAGAATATGTAAAGAAATTGGATGGTGTCTGGGAATCTCATATGCTTACCAATATGGGACCTTTACATAAAGAATTTGAGCGAAAGCTAACAGAATATTTAAAGATTCCATTTTGTCTTGCATTTTCCAATGGACATATGTCATTGGAAATGGCGATACAGGCGATGAATTTGGAGGGAGAAGTGATTACGACACCATATACATTTGCATCTACCACACATGCAATTGTAAGAAATAATTTGACACCGGTCTTTTGTGATATTAAGCAGTTAGATTATACTATAGATGAAGACCAGATTGAAGATTTAATTACAGAAAGGACAACAGCGATTATTCCAGTTCATGTATATGGACAGATCTGCAATGTAGAAAAGATTCAACAGATTGCAGATAAACATCATCTGAAAGTAATTTATGATGCAGCACATGCCTTTGGCGAAACCTATAAAGGGCAGGGGATTGGAAATTTTGGTGATGCGTCTATTTTTAGTTTTCATGCAACAAAGCCGTTTCATACGATTGAAGGAGGAGCCGTTGCATTTCGAGATTTTGCTTATGGAACCAGACTGTATCAGTTAAAGAATTTTGGTTTTATGGGGGAAGATATGGTATGTGGCATAGGTGCCAATGCTAAGATGAGTGAATTTCATGCGGCCATGGGATTATGCAACTTTGATCATTTGGATGAAATTTATCAGGGAAGAAAACAGGTAGTAGAAAGATATCGAGAACGATTAAATAATATTTCTGGTGTATATGTATTGCCAGAGCAGAAGGATGTTGAGGAAAACTATGCGTATTTCCCAATTTTAATAGATGAAGAGATATATGGAGAGAACAGAGAAGAGTTATATCATAAATTAGAAAGAAATGGAATTCATGCCAGAAGATATTTTTATCCCCTGACGAAAGATTATCCATGTTATAGAGATCAATTTAGAAACAATGAAACACCCGTTGCAGAGTATGTGACAAATCGGATTTTAACATTGCCGTTATATGATAGCTTGCCATTAGAGGATGTAGATAGAATTTGCAATCTTATTATTGGAGAAAGAAAGCATGGATAAGATAAAAAAAATAGTACGGAAAATTAAAGAAGGATTTTTGAAAAAAGCATTTGGAGAACTGCTTTGGATCTATAGAATTCTTGCAGACTATCGAAAAGACATTATATTCTATACAGTATTAATTTTGATTTCAGTAGGAATTTCTCTAAGTATCAGTTTACAATCTAAAAATCTGGTCGATGATTTGATTTCAGAGTCCTGGAAAGGTGTTCTACAGGTTGCAGCTTATTATGTAATCATTGGAACGATAAATGTAATTCTATCGATGGCAAGCCAAAGAGTATCAGCTAAAGTGAATGCTAAAGTTAAGACAGATTTATCCATCAAATCATATCGTAAGATATTACGTGCGGATTGGGAAACCATTGTGGAACATCACAGTGGGGATTTGATGACAAGAATGCAGGAAGATATTACAACAGTAGCAGGAAGTACGGTTGGATGGATTCCGTCTGTAGCTTCTCAGTTGATTCAGATTCTGATCTCTGTAGGTATTATTGTGTATTATGACTTTAGTATGATATTAATCATTATGCTGGTGGCACCGATTATTTTGATTGGTTCCAGAATTTTCTTAGGCAAGATGTATCATAGTAATCAGAAGCAACGAATTGTATCCAGTAATTTGATGTCCTTATACAAGGAGTCTTTTCAGCATCTACAATCAATCAAAGGATTTGGATTAATTCAGTATTTTGATCAACGAATGCAGACAGCACAAAAGTATAGACAGGAGATTGATCTAGAGGTAAACAAGTATTCTATTGCATCATGGGGATTAATGTATGTCAGTGGTCAGATTGCAGCGCTAATTTGTTTAGGATGGGCAGTATATCATGTATATCAGGGTGTGATTACCATTGGTACGATGACATTATTAATTATTCTTGCAAGTACGGTAGCAACAGCATTTAAATCGTTTATTCAACTAATTCCAACTGCGGTAGGCACAATATCTTCTGCAGAGCGTATTCGAACCATTATGAATTTGCCAGAAGAAAAAATGGAAAATAAGCAGAATTATGAAATGATGTATAAGGATAGCCAAAATTTTGGCATCTCGCTTCACATGGATAATATGGAATTTCATTATCGAAATGGGAAGTCTGTATTTAAAAATGTCTGTTGTGATGTAAACAGTGGAGAAATTGTAGCATTTGTAGGACCTTCGGGAGAAGGAAAGACTACAATGTTAAGAATTATACTTGGTATTGTAAAAGCACAGGGAACATATTATCTTCAATCGGAGCATTATAAACTACCAATTACTTCGGAATCTAGAATGTTGATGGCATATGTTCCTCAGGGAAATACGATGTTAAATGGAACAATTGCAGAAAATCTGCGAATGTTAAAGCCAGATGCTACAGACGATGAGATTGTTTTGGCGTTGAAAGAAGCCTGTGCATATGAGTTTGTGGAGAAACTTCCAGATGGAATTTACCATAATATTGGTGAGAGTGGAATTGGATTTTCAGAAGGACAGAATCAGAGGTTAGCCATTGCCAGAGCATTAATGTGTAAAACACCTATTTTATTGTTAGACGAGGCTACTTCAGCATTAGATGTAGCCACAGAAAGAAAAGTGTTGGCTAATTTAATGAAAGCAAATAAGAAAAGAACCTGTATTCTTACGACTCATCGACCGAGCGTCCTAAATATGTGTAATAAGGTTTATCGTATTGCAGATCAGGAGGTTCAGCAGATAGGAGAAGAGGAAATCAAGAAGATAATGAATGAATTCTGATTAGAAAGGAGAAGAAAGATGATTCTAGGGGCAAATCAACCATATTTTATTCCATATATAGGATATTGGCAATTGATTAATGCAGTTGATATATTTGTGTTTGCAGATGATTATAATTTTATTAAAAATGGTTGGATTTCAAGAAATAGAATATTGGTGAATGGAGAGCCACAATACTTTAATTTATCCATTCAACATGCATCTCAAAATAAATGGATTAATGAATTATTTCTATGTGATATTCCGGTAGAGCAGAAGATGAAACAGTTGGAAAATGCATATCGAAAAGCTCCATACTATAATGATGGAATGTGGCTGATGGAAGATATTCTCCAAGTAGATGAAAAGAATCTTGCCATTTTCTTAGAACATTCCATTAAGAAAATATGCGGTTATTTGGATATCTGTACGAAATTTATGAGAAGCTCACAGCTAGAACACAACCATGAACTTAAACGAGAGTACCGGATCTATGATATGTGCAAACGATTAGGTGCTGATACATATTATAATGCAATCGGTGGCCAACAGTTGTATTCTCATGAAGAATTCCAAAATCAGGGAATAAAATTAGGGTTCTTAAAAAGTAATCATGTTGTATATAAACAATATGGTGAAGAATTTATAGACAATTTGTCTATTATAGATGTAATTATGTTTAATTCTAAAAAACAAATAAAGAAAATGTTATCAGAGTATACAATTATAGGGGAGAATAACAATGTATAACAGGCGAATAGATCAAATTCAAGTGAAAAAGGAAACAGAAGCAGCAAAAATATATGAAATTATGACAATATTTGCCGATAGTTTTCATAATGAATATATTGCTGATGATAAAAACAGAAAAGAATATGCAAATAAGATTTTAAAAGATGGAATATTTTTAACAGCATATTATCATGAAAATCCAGCTGGAATGGCATGTGGATACATGAATGACATGGAAACAAAATGTGCTTATGTATCATTTCTTGGAATTGAAGAGGAGATTGGTTTATTAAAAGGCTTTGTACTTGCAAAGCTGTTAGCGGAAGGAAGCAAATATGGAAGAGAAAGGGGAATGGAACGTATTCGATTAGAAGTGTATAAAGTAAATAAGCATGCATATAAACTATATAGAAAATTAGGGTTTATAGATACAGGAGAAGCGTCTGTAGATTCCGTTTATATGGAGATGGAATTTGATCGATTAGATCAATGGAGAGAGTTAATTGATACACAATAAAAGAATAATTTTGTATAGATAAGGAGATAAGTTATGCAGGAATATGAAGATAAAGAAAAAGAAATTGATTTAAAAGAATTATTTTTTACATATAAGAGCAAATTACATGTAATTATAATATGTACAATTGCCTTTGCTGTCATGGCAGGAGGAATTACCAAATGGTTTATATCACCAGTATATTCCTCAACAGCACAGTTGCTTGTAGTTGCAAAAGATACAGAAGAACAGATGATGGATCTTTCATTAGGGACTCAGTTGGCCCAGGATTATATGGTCATGGCTACAACAAAGCCGATATTAAAGAGGGTAATCGATGAGTTGGATTTAAATATAAGTGCTAATGAACTGAAGGAGAAAATTACAATTGAAAATCCAGAAGAAACCCGTATTATGCAAATTACAGTGGAGGATTCTAATCCTAAAAGAGCTCAGAAAATTGCACAAAGGCTTTCGCAACTAATTGCACAAACTGTTGCTAAAACTATGGATATAAAAGCACCAGAAATTATTGAACAACCGGATGAAGCAGAGGTACCGGATAGTCCCAATATGTCATTAAATGTAATTGTTGGAGCAGCTTTTGGATTTTGTCTTTCTTTATTTGTGTTATTTATTCAATTTATGCTGAATGATACGATTAATAAGGAAGAGGACATTGAAAAATATTTGGGCATTAATATGCTAACAAAACTTCCATTACAAAAAGGGGAGAAGAAAAGAAAAAGAAGGGTAAGAAAGGCAGGAAATATTATATGAAGATAATAGAAATGCAATTTCCTAAATTTGATAATATACAGATGACGGAAGGTTTGAATCAGTTAAAAATTAATCTGGCTTTTTGTGGTAAAAATATTAACGTTATTACTGTTACAAGCACTGTTCCGGATGAAGGAAAATCTTCAGTTTCATTTAATCTAGCGTGTACTTTAGCGGATAGTGGAAAAAAGGTATTGTTGGTAGATTGCGATTTGCGTAATTCTAATATGGTTTCTCGTTATCACATTACAAATATAGGAAAAGGGCTAAGTCATTATTTAAGTGGACAGGCAGATATAGATGAAATTGTATACGGCACAAAGAAAAAGCATTTTTATATGCTGCCATCTGGTCCTTTTGTATTAGATCCAACTACTTTATTAGAAAGTGAAGATTTTACCAATTTAATAAGAGAGATGAGAAAAGTTTTTCATTATATTATTCTGGATGCTCCACCTCTTGGCGTAGTTATGGATCCGGTTATCATTGGCCAAAATTCTGATGGAGCAGTTGTTGTTATTGAACAAGGAGTAATCAAGCGAAAATTAATACAAAATGTTGTGAAGCAGTTGAAAAGAGCAGATATTCGCGTATTGGGAGCTGTCTTAAATAAGGTAAATGATAAGGATAAATATGGAAATTATGGATACTATGGATACTATGGATATGGTAATAAGAAATAAAAAGGTAAAAATTATCTAAAATAAAAGTAATATAAAGAGCACATTTTTTTAATTTTGAGGGGAGAAATTGAAATGAAAGGAATTATTCTTGCAGGAGGATCAGGAACTAGATTATACCCTCTTACCCTGATTACATCAAAACAATTACTACCTGTTTACGATAAACCGATGATCTATTATCCATTATCAACGTTAATGCTTGCAGAAATTAGAGATATTCTTATTATATCAACTCCACAGGATACACCTCGGTTTAAAGAATTATTAGGAGATGGGCATCAGTTTGGAGTAGAATTATCATATGCTATTCAGGAACATCCGGATGGGCTGGCACAGGCATTTGTAATCGGTAAAGAATTTATTGGTAATGATAGTTGCGCGATGATATTAGGTGATAATATTTTTTATGGTAATGGATTTTCACATTTATTAAAGAAAGCAGTGGAAGTTGCTGATCAAGGACGTGGTGTGGTGTTTGGATATTATGTAAATCATCCAAAGCGATTTGGTGTTGTAGAATTTGATGGAAATGGAAAAGCAATATCTATCGAGGAGAAACCGGAATACCCGAAAAGTAATTATGCCGTTACTGGATTATACTTTTATCCTCCAGGTGTTGCCAATATGGCGGAAAAAGTTCAGCCTTCCGAAAGGGGAGAGTTGGAAATTACATCATTAAATGAGATATACTTAAAAAAAGGATTGCTTAATGTTGAACTGTTGGGCAGAGGATTTGCTTGGTTGGATACGGGAACCATGGATAGTTTGATTGAGGCTGCAGACTTTGTGCGCATGGTAGAAAAAAGACAGGGAGTAAAGATTTCAGCACCAGAAGAAATTGCATTTCGGTATGGATGGATTGACACAGAAAAATTATTAGAATCTGCAGAAAGATATGGAAACTCTCCATATGGACAGCATTTGAAAACAGTTGCAGAAGGCAGATTAATTAGTACTGTGAGAAAGAATTAAAGTGGGAAAATAATATGAAAATAATTGTAACAGGCGGAGCAGGATTTATCGGAAGTAATTTTATTTTTTATATGCTGAATAAATATGAAAATTATCAGATTGTTTGTCTGGATAAATTGACATATGCAGGTAATTTATCTACATTAACTTCTATTATGAATCATCCTAATTTTCGATTTGTACAAGGAGATATTTGTGATAGAACTATGGTAGATCAATTATTTAAAGAAGAGCAGCCAGATATGATTGTTAATTTTGCTGCAGAGAGTCATGTAGATCGTTCTATTGAAGAACCCGAAATTTTTTTGAAAACCAATATTATAGGTACAGCTGTATTAATGGATGCTTGTCGGAAATATGGAATTAAGCGTTATCATCAGGTTTCTACAGATGAGGTTTATGGAGATCTACCATTAGATCGTCCAGACTTGTTTTTTACTGAGGAAACTCCGATTCAAGCCAGTAGTCCATATTCTTCTTCAAAAGCAGCAGCAGATTTATTAGTTTTGGCTTATTATCGTACATATCAGTTACCTGTGACCATTAGTCGCTGTTCTAATAATTATGGACCATATCAATTCCCAGAGAAATTGATTCCATTAATGATTGTAAATGCTCTAGCGGATCAACTGCTACCTGTTTACGGGAAAGGGATTAATGTGCGGGATTGGTTGTATGTAGAAGATCATTGTAAAGCTATTGATCAGATTATGCATTATGGAAAAGAAGGAGAAATTTATAATATTGGTGGTCATAATGAAAGACCTAACATCGAAATAGTAAGAACTATTTGTAAAGAACTTGGTAAGCCAGAAACTTTAATTCATTATGTGAGGGATCGAAAAGGTCATGATATGCGATATGCAATTGATTCCACTAAAATTCAGAATGAATTAGGATGGAAACCGCAAATCGATTTTGAAGATGGTATCAAAAAGACGATACAATGGTATCTTATAAATCATGATTGGTGGGAATCAATTGTATCTGGTGAATATCAACGGCGATATAATGAAGTATAGAGGGAGGATAACATGGAACTACAGAAACATTATGATTCCATTGATGGACTGAGAGCTTTGTCTGCAATAGGAATTGTTTTAATGCATATAGCCGCCAATAATACCTACATAATTGGTGGAAAAATTTATAAAATAATTATTCCGTTTTTTACCAATTTTGTATTTTTATTTATGATCATATCAGGTTTTTCTATGTGCTGTGGTTATTATTAAGAAGATAGTGAATAGAACAATATCAATTTCCAGATTTTATGAGAAGAGATACGAGAAGATTTGGCCTTTTTTCGCATTACTGGTATTAATTGATTTAGTAATGAATCCCTCTCTGACATCAGTGATAGAAGGGTTTGCTGATTTAACTTTAGCGTTTGCGTTATTACCTAATCCGAATATTAATGTGATTGGTGTAGGATGGACATTAGGTTGTAATTTTTTTATTCTATATGCTATTCCCATTTTTCTGCTTTATTTTGGAAGATAGAAGAAGGGCTTGGATTACATTTTTAATTACAATTCTATATAACATTGTATGTGATATATATTTTATGGATACGGCTCATGTAATAGAAGACTTTAGCTTACGAACCAATTTTTTATTCTGTGCTATGTATTTCGTGATGGGTGGCATAGTATATTTGTATAGAGAACTATTAGTGAGATTTGTAAAAAGATTCAGAATTTTCTCTCTGGTATTATGCGTTCTAATTACAATATTATATTGTATTGTAGACTCAAGAGTATCTTCTAACGAATCAATAGTAGCTATAGGAATGATGGTCATGTTTTCTTTCTGGCTAATTTATGCTATAGGATCTAATGGAATTATTTTAAATAATCCGTTTGTAAAATTTATCAGTTCTATTAGTATGGAAATTTATTTATGTCATATGATGATTTTCCGTATATTGGAAAAACTACATATGAATTATTTGTTTGGAACAGGAGTTTTATCATATATTACAGCTTCGTTACTTGTACTTGTAGGAGCAATTATATTTTCAATATCTGTAAAGCATTTTCTTTATAGGATTAGGAACTTCATGGACAGGAAATGGATAAGATTTTAATGAATAACAGGGGTATCACACTTGATACACCTATGAAAAAAGAGGAGAGTACAAATGAAAACAACATTAGTAATCATGGCTGCCGGCATCGGCTCACGCTTTGGCGGTGGTATCAAGCAGTTGGAACAAGTAGGACCAAATGGGGAAATTATCATGGATTATTCCATTCATGATGCCATCGAAGCAGGATTTAATAAGATTATTTTTATTATCCGCAAGGATATTGAGGATGATTTTAGAGAAGTGATTGGCAATCGAATCAAACCAATCTGCGAAGAACTGGAAGTGGAAGTGCAATATGCATTCCAGGAAATGGATGCACTTCCAGAGGGTGTGAAATTACCAGAAGATCGTACAAAGCCTTGGGGAACTGGACAAGCAGTGTTAGCTTGTAAAGAGTTGATCAAGGAACCATTTGCAGTCATCAATGCAGATGATTATTACGGAAAAGAAGCATTTGTACAGCTTCATACTTTCCTGGAACAATACACCCCAGAGAAAGCAGCACAGTATTGCATGGCAGGATTTATCTTAAAGAACACCTTAAGTGATAACGGTGGAGTAACCAGAGGAATTTGTGCGGTGAATGCAGACAATTACTTAACAGAAGTAACGGAGACCAAGAACATCGTTAAGACAGAAGCAGGAGCCATGGTAGGCGAGAAGCCGGTTGATGTAGAATCCTATGTATCCATGAATATGTGGGGACTGACGCCAGAGTTTGTGGATCTTTTGGAAGTAGGATTTACAGAGTTCTTCCAGAAGACAGAGGGAGAAGCAGTGTTATCAGAGGAATATCTCTTACCGATCTACATAGACGAATTACTGCAAAAGGGGCAGGTATCTGTCAAGGTATTAGAGACGCAGGATAAGTGGGTAGGAGTGACCTACAAGGAAGATAAAGGCGTAGTAGTGGATTATTTTAAGCAATTGATTCAGGATGAAGTTTATCCGAAAAATCTGTTTGAGGATGCATATTAAATGGTATTTTGACTTATGATGCAGATTTTTGCATAAAAAGCACGAATGATGTATTAGAATGAGCTTGAAAAGGAAGAGAAAATCATTTATTCTAAGAGAAAGCATGCATGTTTTTTGTTACGGTGAATATACTTACATTGAGTAGACTATAAGGAGGAATACTATGTATAGAGCGGCTATACACCCAGAAGAATTCCGATTCAGTAGAATTGATCAAAGATTAAGAGATAAAGCGGTATACCATCCACAGTTACGAAATTCATTTGGTATATGGTATGAGAGGGAAATGGCGGAAGCTAAAAAAAGATATAGTCACTTAAAAGAGGCAGATAAGTAAAAGCTTATCTGTCTTTTTGTTTGCGCGCCATGGGCGCGCTCTAACGGGTGAAAGTCCCGAACACGCCTA
>OBLI01002462.1_pt1 | contig 15704 bp, 16 predicted proteins | sample 1519701 | NCBI WGS metagenome assembly OBLI01 (sample SAMEA3663005, study PRJEB22513) | pig gut metagenome | biome: pig gut; feature: pig-associated habitat; material: faeces | place: France | collected 2012 | reverse complement strand
CAGGTATTTCAATAAAGATGAAGATACCAAATATCCTGGCGGTGGAGCTAGAGATATCCCTTGGAAGTCCAAGAATCCTGATCTTATGATGAAGGCTATTCAAAGTCGTATAATGGATATCAGAAATGATCTGAGAGAGCATGGATTCACAAGAGATGCAAATGATCTGGATCAAATCTGGGATTGGTTATATGATTATGAGAAGGTTGTTCTCAGTAAGATGAGTGAGAAAGAACAAGAGAAGTATTATATGATCTCTGGATATTATGCAGATTATGATCTGTCTGATTATTAATATATGAAAGGAGGTAGATCTCTATATGAGAATGCCATCTGTTCATAAGAAAGGTAAGTCTCTACCTCCTAATACAATAGATATAGGACAGCCGAAAGAGACATATAAAGAGAAGAAAGAGTATGAAACTGCTCAAGTATCATTATCTCCCTCTGAGTATGTAGATGACTTGAGTATGTTTGAGGATGATCCCAAAGAACTCCACAAGTTTGTAGTCAGAACGAAGTTTATGATTCGGAATAGTTATGAGTATAAACAACTTATGACTTTTCTGAAAGATAAATGTCAGATGTACCACTGTGGAGTTCATCCTAATATTAAAAAGTTTGATGGGTTTTCTATTGAGATTCATCATACACCTCTTACGATAGAAGATATTATCTATATCATTATCAATAAGAGATTGAAACGAGGAGAGTCATTAAAACAATCTGCTATTGCCAAGGAAGTAATGTATGATCATTATCTTGGTTTAGTTGGACTGTATCCATTATGTGAAGTATGTCACAGTTATATTCACTCAGAAGAGAATGACTTATTTATTCCATTGAATGCATTATATGGAGATCCAGAAGCATTCTTTGATATATATGGTGAATATATCAGTGATACGCTTAAGATTAAATTCAGGAATCTGCAGGAGATGACAAAAGGATACACGATCATTAAGAATGAGATTCCTGATAATCTTAGAAGACATCTTGTGTATATCGACCAAGAGGAGGGTGGAAAACACGGAGATGGTATTTCACAAACAAAGCTCTATGATCTTATAATGTCACTCAATGAGGGAAAATGATATGAAAATTATTACAAAAAGAAGGCAAGATGAATTACGAGATAAGATTTATGATTGTAAGTCCAAAGCACATAAACTGATGGCAAGTATTGAAGTTATACAACTTGCGATACAAGAAGGTAATTTTCAATATCTTCAGGATAGGATGCGAGAGAATGTATCAATTCTTGCACGTGAGCTGGAAGATTTATTCCAGGACTTTAGTGAAAAATAAAAAGAGTGGAGGATCCGTAATGGATTCTCCACATCCTTTTTTGAGATATATATTATATATACGAATGAAAGGAGGAACTTCAAATGGTTCCAGATTATATCATAGCAACTGATGCTGGTGTACTTCGGAACCAAAATGGTGAGGTTCCTGGAGCGTACGCATTCGTAATCTTAAATTGTAAGACAATGAAATATACCATTCATGGGAAAGCATTGAATGGTAAAGGAATTAACTATTGTGAAGGATATGCTATCTATAAAGCGTTCCAGATGTTAGGTAAGTATACCAAAGGTGATCCTGTCAATGTGTTGGTAGTATCTGATTCTAAGCTTACTATACAAGCTTTGACTATTTGGTCAAAACAATCATGGAATACTTCTAATCCATTTAATTGGAAGAAGTCTCAGGGAGGAAGAGTTAAAAACCAAGAAATTTATCGTAAGATACAGAACTTGGAATCAACTCTCAATCTTACCGTCAAATATGTACACATCAATTCGCATAAAGATGTGAATAGTACAACTGATGTAACCAAAATGAAATACAAGATTGTAAATGCAGGAGTAAATCTATCAAATGCACAAGCTAAGCTTATTATGCAAATGAATGCTTGGGCAGATGATAAAGCAACAGAAGTTCGTCACGCATGGACAAATCGAAAAGGGTTTATAACCATGATTCCAAAGCAAGGAGGTGAAGATGAATGAGCGAAGAACATAAGAAGCGTAAAAGCGCCCATGAAAAAATCATGGAGCTTCGTAAAGAGTTTGGTATCCCTGAAGAGGAGACCACAGAAGCTGAAGATAAGTTCTATGAAGCAAAACGTCAAGCTGCTCGTAAAAGAGCAGAACTGGCAGGTACTGAAGAGAACTATGTCAAGATGTTTAATCGGGATCCATGGACAGATCGCTGGTTAGGTCCAGGTCCTGAACCACCCGATGAATTCTTAGATTATTCCGATAAGGATATTAAGAAGATGTCTAAGAAGATTACAGATGAAACTGAGTGGAAGAAGAAATATGTACCGGAGGTTACAACAATTCATCTTCCCAAAGAAGCTAAGGAATCTAAGAAGATCAAAAAGCTTCGAAAGAAAAGACAGAAAGCTGAAAATAAACAACAGAAGCAAGTCAAATATGATATCGCTTATTGGTATTTGGAATCTTTCTTGAAAAGATCTGAAGCAGATAAGTTATATTATGAATACGCAGGTAAATTGGATGAATTGGTAGAAGTGTGTTATAATGCGGCTATATATTGGTCTACGTATATGACACACAATACCAATAAAACGATCTCTTCTAAAGAGATGTATGAGCGACTGAGAGCGAAATATGAAGATGAAGCTACCACTGTGGAGGATGTTGGTGGTTTAAAGTTTAAGCGTATTGAAGTTGCAGAACGTCATAGAAGAGAGTATGATGTTAATCCATATACTGTAAAATGTCCCGATATTCCAGATGAATATTGGAAAGAATTTGAAGATTGGTGTGATAAAAACCCGATCAAGAAATTCAAAAAGAAAGCCAAGAAATATCCGAATATGTCTGCAATGGGTATGAGAAGAATTTGTTTCCTGAAGCAGATTAATAAACGGAATAAAGGCTGGCGCAAAAATATGATGCTTCATGATCCTTTAACTGGTGCATCTTTCGTGAGTGAAAAGAAGATGAAAGCTGCATTGCAGAAGCAGTTAAAGAAATATGATGAGAAGCGTAAGGGTTTTGTGAAACTGTTGGATGGTCTTGTAAAAGATGGACAAATCTCTGAGGAGATGGCCAATGGGTGGATGGGTGATACCAAACTTGTACGAGACAGAATTCGTAAGCAGTGGTATGCTGAGTATGAACGAGCCAAAGTTCGAGAAAAGCATGCTAAGAAAGTTCATGCACATCAAAAGAAAACATATGAAGCACGAAAGAAATGGTTTGAAAAAAATGGAGGAGATATAACAGATAAAGGGTTTGTTATTATTGATGAAGAGGAGGGCATACGAGCTAAGATCATAAACCCAGGAGCAAAGAAACCTATCTATATGTGTGAAACAGGTGATGGTACTACAGTATATTCTGAACGATCTCTGGAAGATGCATTGTTCTTAAATGAACCATCTGAACCTCGGCATGTCTCTAAGCCGAAGTTTACGAAAGAGTATTGGGATGAATATAATGAGTTACCCGATTACTAACTTTGCCTATTTTGAACAAATCTTTTTGAGATATATATTATATGTATAGAAATCGATAAGGAGTGAAGTTCTTATGGGTAATAAAAAGAAATCAAAAAAGAAAGGAGGCAGATATAGTAAGATTTTAACACCTGACCAGATTAAGAATTTTGAACGATTTGGTCAACCTGATTTGAGTCAAGATTGGCTTGAGATATTTACACCAGATATGTATGATGATATACGGACAATTATGACCAGTTGTTCGGATAATCAGCTGAAAGCAGAGTATATCGAAAAAGAATGGTCTGAATTGGGTTTTGAGACAGTTGGTCTTGGAACTAATATTCTTACGATGGCTCATCCATATTATCCTGGTGTGGTATTCAAAGTCGCACTTGATGAAAATGGTATCGCTGATAACTTCAACGATTTCCAATTGTCGAAATGCATTGGTAAATTTAACCAAGTTTATTCGAGAGATCCTGCTGCATTGATTTCCGTGCAGGAGCGTCTGGTACTTCCGACTCCGTATCAGATGGACATGTTCATGCCAGAGATACTTAGTATCTTGTCAGATCTTTCGAAATACTTCCTGATCGCAGATCTGTCTCCTGATATGAGACTAAATTATGGATTAACTCGTGATGGTGAGTTGAAGATAATTGATGGATCTGATTTGTATCCACTTAGTCAGATGAAAGAAGCTCCTCGTTGTAAAAGAATAGTCGGGGAACATAAGCATACTGGAGAACCTAAGTATTGTGGAAACAAACTTAAGTATTCCAAAGACTTTAAGTATTTCATCTGTCCCGAATGTGGTGCAAAATATATGACGCTGGAAATGCGTCCGAAAAAGGAGGTAACCAAAGTGCTAGATTTGTATCGAGATGGTTATAACGCTGAAGAGCGTGAAGCCATGGCAAATGCCGAATTGGCAGCAATTTGCCATACAAACCAGTATGAGTCAAAGGCCCGTAGTCTCAACGGGCATCAGGATGAGAACTGTGAACCTCGTACTGTCTTTGTCAATGTAGATGAGGACGACGATGATATTGAATCTGATCTGAATGATCAGAAAGAAAGCATGAACTCCCAGGTCACTGATGACGATCGTGATGCTGAAGGGTTCACAGTTTTGAAACCGAAAACCGATGGTCTAATCGGGGATCAGGATACATCAGCGAGTGAAGTCGGGGAAGATGACAAACCTGTCGACGTTGAGCTTCCTACATTCGATGACCCTGAACCTGGCGAGATGGATAACGATGACACACAAATGGCCGGTACTGATCCTGTGGGGGATCTTGCTGATTGTAGTGTGGTTCCTGCTGGCACTCCTAGCACAGACTCGACCGTGGAGTCTGATAAGCCTAATGTAAGTGAGACCCAGAGTTTAGAAGCTACTCAGGGTGGCCAGTCCAATACCAATAGCACTCTTTTCAAGCTGGAGATTGACAAGGAAGATGAGAACGTTAAAAACTTCCTTGCATTGTGTGATCATTTGAAGCATTCTAGCGATCCCTTGGAAGCTTCTATGTACCAGGGGTTCGTTACTTTTGTATCTAGCTCTATTGAGAAGGTACTGAATGATTCAGTGGGTGATATTCAGACTCAGGATACTGAGGATAGTCCCACCGTTCTCGATGAAAATCCCAGCGTCACTGACCTGGGTGAAAGAGCATATGATATGCTCGCTGAAATCAAGGACTCTGCTGATCCCAGAAGTTCCGAGATTCTTGCAAATATTTGCAAGGCTTTCTATGTCGAGCCGGATCAGCCTGATGTAGAAAAAGAAATCACTAACAATGATAATACAGGGGAGTCTGATGGAATCATTAGACCGACCGAACCTCATTGCTGGTATCGTGTTGTAAACGATACTTGTGATGAGAATGATACCCAGCTGTTCCCGGGTATTTTCATGGAGATTTCCGGGGACTTCAGAGAGGCTTTTGATAACAATGGTCTCTCGCTCTATATTTCGTTCGCTGATGACCCGAGTACATCTTATAAGGCAATCTCTGCATCCACTATGGAAAAGCTTATGGAGACTGTCGTGTTAGATGCTCAGGCTGAGCGAATCGAAAACCATCTACAAAACAATACTCAAGAAGAAGAGGACAACAACCCCGCGGAATAATTTGTAGAAAAAGAAATTTCTACAGACTATATTATAATCAAAGAAAAGGAGAAACTATTATGATTATCGTAACAACCGCCACTAAGGCGAAGGATATCTTCGCCAAGTATGATACCAATATTGCGGCATTTACCGCAGGTAAGACCAAGGCCATTGATGATGCCGATCTGCAGGTTAGCCTGACCAAGCTGAACATCCTGCCCGATGAGGATGAGATCAATGGTGTCGTCAATGGTGATCTGAAGGCCAAGAAGGTTATCAAGCGTGCTAAGAAGGCACTGCTGGTTCCCTCTATGGAGAACAATGGTCTGTGCATCGAGATGGCACAGCTGGTGAATATCATCAGCTCCGATCGTAAGCTGACCAAGCGTGAGGTCAAGAACATCAAGAAGCATGGTCCCAACATCATCGTGATCGTTCTGGATGATCCTACCGATGAGGCTACCAAGCAGAAGAACAAGTTCCTGACCAAGTATCTGGCTGAGATGTTCGGTACCTTTGGTATCGACGTTATCACTGATACCAAGGTCCTGAAGAAGCTGTTCAAGGGCAAGAGCAAGAAGGTTGTCAAGCGTGTGGCAAACTTCATCCGCGCCAATGATAATGTGCGTGTTTCTGGTAAGGGTCTGAAGCTGAAGAAGCGTCTGTTCGGTTTCTTTGCGATCGAGCTTCGCCAGGCTGCCCTGTTCAATCTGGCACAGAACGATGGTGAGCTCCATATCCGTAAGGATGAGCGTCACATCATGCTGAAGAACCTGCTGGATGCATATACCAACGACAACTTCGTCATTGCCGATGGCCTGGACAAGAAGCAGACCAAGAAGATCTGCAGTTCTCTGAAGCAGAAGAACAAAGTTGCTGTTGCTGCCTATGAGAGCTTCTGTGACATCCTGAACACCGCCATGGGCACTGACATGAAGCTGCCCAAGGTCAAGAACGGCTATGACAAGAAGGGCAAGGCTCCTAAGATGAAGGTAAAGAAGTTCGTGAAGTACTTCGAGAAGAAGAAGAACTTCGACTTCATCCCCATGATCTATGCTCACACCAGTGCTGTGCTGTGTGACGTGGCTATTGGGTCCAAGGAGTACAACAAGATCATGTCCACCATGATCGGCTATATGAACTATGAGGATACTTTCTCCAAGGCATTCATTGCTGCGGCGAAGGCTCTGAAGACCACTGAGGAGACCAAGTAAGTTCATATCATTCCTGGCAACATGAGAACCGAAGCGAGTGAGTTCGCTCAATAGCGCGCCCAATTCGTGGGACCCGTTTCGGTTCTCTGTTGTGACCTGGTCGGGATCGGCTCGTCCAAGGTCTTATATTAGATCCGCTTAATCGATGCTTATTCGGTAGGGCTAGCTGTGTTATCGGGTAACTCCTATTATCTCGTAACACATGGAGTTTATATAGCGGAAGTGTCCGGACGCTAAAACTATATATAACCATAAGGTGTGACGGTCGGATGTGTACGATGTGTGTACTGGGTCCCGCTTCGAGAACGAATTTCGGGCCCCTGTCGACTAGCCGATTCCGAGATATGATTAGGCCGATCGGGAGAGTAGAAAGGGAGGGGATAATGTCCCCTCCCCTCTCTTTTCATAACTGATTTTTCATAGTAAGGAGGTGTATTAGCATTCATGGAAGATATGATTCGAAATTCTGAAGGTTTTATAGAGCTCAAAAGAACTTATTCTGAGTTGTATAAGAAAGTCAATTATACTGCAGATGTGCAATATGTAGTGGATCATATCTATGAGTATGATATTCGATCGGCTAATACATCTGCTTTACGTGCGTCTAAACTTATCGACCCAAAGATTTTGACGATGTTGGAGGGGTTGAATAAACAAGCCCGAGAAGAGACAATTGGTAAAATGATTCGTCGAGAAAAGCAATCTAAGAAGAATGCAATATACAAAGCAATCGCTGATGGTATTCAATCTGCTAAAGAGAAGTTATTCCGATTGAATCATATTCAAGATAGAGATGTACTTGCTAACAAGAATGATGCTGTATTTGTGATTGGTAGGAAGTTAAAATATACAAAGTTTGGTCCATTCGAATTCAGACCTAAGCATACGTATATGGGATATATGAATATCGATAAGATCGAGCTGTATTATGACAAACGGAATAAATCTATTACAATAAAGGGTATTCGTGATGAAGTTGTAGAAGATCCAGATCATCAGAAAGGTATGATACAATTCTTCCTGCAAGTATTTAAATATCTTGCTATGGATCAAAGATCTGAACTTCGTCAGTTTCTTGTTCAATTTGTACGAGATTATAAATCTAAGAAATTACCTCATTATTACTATAAGGAATTAAATGGTGAGAATATATATCGTACCATATATGAAATTGCTGGATTTGAATATAACCTATTAGAGATCGGTGAAAAAGATCTTGATATTATCAATCCAGTCTATAACTATACACGGTATATACTACCAATCATCCGAATGTTTATGTAGAAGGAGGATTAACGTATGGATTGGACAGCTATTGCCCAAGTATTTACTGTAGGTGCAACTATTCAATTTTGGATAGCCAGCATTTTTGTTGGTTTCATTGGATATTATCTAATTCGACTTATTATAATAAATAAGAAGAAATATAATGAAATCGATAATTATAGAAAATCTGTTATGAATTCCGTACAGATGGAATATAATAAGATTGGTACAATGAAACCAGAAGAATTAGATACATGGTTGGATGAGATCTTTACAAGTTGCTTGAAGTTGTCCATTGCTGGACATTACACCCCGAAAGATCCGATTAATGGTGAGACTGTATATGCATATGCTATCAAGAGTCTTATCACATATATCGGAAAAACCACAGAAGAATCTATTGACTTCTTCTATGGGAAAGATTATATCTATCGGTGGTGTGAATTAAGGTACAACCTTATGTCCCAGACTGGAGCACTGAGCAAACTGATTGATTCTATCCACCCAACTGAAGTGGAGGAACAAATATGACACTGTCATTGGTATTCTATACACTTGCAGTTATCATAACATTAGCTGCTTGCATAAATGCTGCATGTTATCTCTATAAAGATATCAATAATACTATGATTAATACCTCAAACAAAATCTTAGCTATTATTGGTGATATATTTGTTATTATTGCCAGTATCGCATTCGATATTCTTGTGGTATTTAAAATTATTTGTATCTTTTCATGAAAAAAAGAAGAATCCCCGGGGTAACTCCCGGGGATCTTTTATTTTTTATATTCTGTTAATTTTTCGACAGTATCAAACAGACCTTTATCTAAGGTTCCTCCATATTTCTTACACCTATCTAAATATCTACTGATCTTATCCCAATGATCATCTTCCATCCCATCACAGAATTTATCGATGAATTTATCAAGTCTACCAACACTCGCTCTTGTATCGATAAACATATTAGATTTATGTGCTGCTTTGTGAGCAGTCTGTGTAAGCATGACAACCTGGATATGATCTTTCTCGTGTTCAGTAAGCACAATATCAGCTACATCAAATGTAGTTAGGTTATCGATATTACCTTTATTCAAACAATGTTTTAAAACAATATCACAGATATCGAATAAATTAAAAATTGGACCATGATGCATTTCAAGTTCAACTTTATCCATATTATCAGCAGCATGACCAAGAACAGCACAATGATTAAATCCGGATAATCGTATTTTTCCAACATATTTTGTGTATCGGTCATCTTTTCTGACAGCGTGTTCGATTCCTTTTACAAATTTGGTATATAGATCATAATCATGAAGGATAGCTTCTGGATCTGCTCCAAAAGCTAATTTATCATCTTCATGTCGTCCTCGTCCCCATACATATAGAGGTTCTTTCTTTTTGCTCATACTATTTACCTCCCCAAAACTTATTTCTATAAATAAGTCATATAACAATATTATAGGTACGTTGTGCGCTTAAAACGATACCTACTCGAAACTCTTGCTCCTCTTTTGTTCATTTTTCCTACACCTCCTTTTTTAGTATGGATGCTATCCTCTGCGGGGTGGATAGTGTCAACGTAGTAAACATGCTGGTGGGTTGGGCATGGTTTACTTAAGTTACTCCTTTCTTTGAGATCAGGTCTGGGTGGGTCCCCAGGCCTGATTCTCATCTTTTATTCAATAAAACCCGGAACAACAGTATAAAGTAAGACATTGTGATAAATCTCTTATAGAAAGGTGGTGGAAACATCACATGACATATGAGTTTCTTAAGTCACTCTATAAGGACACTCTGACAATCTTGGACAACCTGGTTGTTAAACGTCAGGACTTAGCACAAGCTGCTGAGAATATTGATAGTATCAGAGCCTTTGAGTTATACTATGCCTGCTTAACCGGAAGCAGGTATTTTTATGACTTTAGAGAATTCGATATTGATATTCTTGAAAAGTATATGAGTCCTCAAGAAGTGACGGAATGTTACCGAGATCCAAATAATATTCCACAAGCTTTACGGCCTGCTATTGTAGATGAACAATCTAAAAGAGTCGTAAAGAATTATGTAGAAAAGAATGAATATTATCGTATGTTAAATGGTCAGCCTCCCATGAATGACCATTTCTGGATTTATATCACTGATGATACTCGTATTCCAAAAGATGTTCCCATTCATGAGCTTTCCATTGAGCAAATTGCATATCTTCATACAAGAGGTACAATTGATAAATTGATCAAAGAAAATCCTGATAAAGAATATCTTCAGTATTTAGGTATTAATAAGATCGATATTGTCGATGCTCGATTGGCTAAGCCATTTGAAATCCTTCGAACTGGAATTCCTTCTAATAGTATGGTACAATCTATGTTTGAGAAGGAATATTATGGTGCCAGAAGATATCTGATGGCAACTGTATATAATCGAGATATGTTTACCAATAAGACATTATATGATCCGATTATTGGTGTATTAATGATTACATTGGCAGTAAGAAACTTATTAGTTCCTGATGAAGCTGCCTATTTGAACTTTGAAGAAGTATTAGATGCTATTCTTGAATCTTATGGGTTGAAGAGATATTTTGAGAATTTCCCATTCACCTTTAAGAGACGGTTAGTATTAGCTCTTGATAATATTCTTATGGTAAAAGGTACGGATGGTGTATTGGTTGATCTTTGTAAGATCTTCTCTATGGAAAACTTTGATGCCAAGAGATATTTCTTAATGAAGACGCAACCGAAGGATAATGAAGGTAATATTATTTTTACTGGAGATCCAGAACAGGATAACGATCTTCATTTTGTTAAAGCACCAATTGAAGACCATGAGATCAGTTATCAACCAGAAGATATTACACCATATGAGACAGTTGTTAATAATGACTATCTGTGGCAGCTGACAGAAGAAGAAAAGAAAGAGCTGTTACAAGAAGATTTCAATATCATGATGACGAAATACATCGATGTAGAAGCTACGTATGATTTAACTGCTCTTACGTTTGAGGTATGCTATTTCTTAAACCTGCTTCTTCATTCCAGAGAAAATATGTTTAAGATCTATTGTACCAATATGTATGCAGCCGCAGGTAAATCGGAAGCTTATACAATGATTGTATTTCTTTTAGCGGCATTAGCTAAAAGATCAGGTTTTGATGGGAATATTGTTTATGAGCCAGATCATATTGAAGAGATCTTACGATTCAATAGTTCTGATATCATGGATGAGATTCGATCTATTGTAAATTCTTATGAGAAACAAGTAGATGTTCCTGACGGAACCACATTAATTCCTGATTATGATTCTCCTCCTGCATTACAGTTCCCTATTGGACAGTTAAAAGATCAACAAATGATTGATGTATATGTATACAATCGTAATATGTATGATGCTATCTGTAAGGAGATGGAAGTTACTACAGATATTCGTCGATACATTGCTCTTTCTAATGCAAAGAAATGTATGTATACATCCTGGATGGAGAAACAAGATTTCATGAAAATGGATGGAACCTCAGCTCATACGTATCATGAGATGCTGGAAGATTTGGATCCCGTTATCTGCGCAAAATTAGACGGGATTGATATGAAGGAACATTCTAACGACTTAGATAAGATGATCATCTATATTCTGGAGAAGTTAGAAGACCTGTTTAGTAGCGATGAATTAAAATATCTATTTTTAAACACTCCCAGTGCATATGGTGCATTGATTGAGAAGTATTTAAAGATGGCTATCAATGTATTTAAAGCTTCTTCTGTTCAATTGGATACAATCAATGTATTCTTCCGATTGGGCGATCATGACCCAATTCGAGTAATTGATCAAAAAGAGAAGCATGTAAAATCCTATATCAATGATACCATCTATGTAACAGATGAAGTAGCTATACACAAGACTATTGGTATAGATGATACAATTCGTGTCTTAGATAAGGCTTACTATAATACTTAAAGGAGGTAACTGAGCGATGTTATTAAAAGGTAATGACTGCGCAAATGTGAGAGAGTCTCTCACTATTAATAATGTAGAGTATGATGGTCAAGCCGGTTCTAAGATTATCGGTGATGTCCAGGTTATTTTTGAGTCTAAGAAAAACGGAAAAGTTGTTTTTACTCGCACCTTACATGATCATAATGATCTGCTGGTAACAGGAGCAGTATTTCTGTCAGAGAAATCTAATAACATGAGATCCACTTTCAAGACAACTCCTCTGGATATCAGTCTTGGCGTGCATACTGCTGATCAGGTAGAAGTTTCCAATAAGACGATTGGATATGAGAAGATTGGTGGTATCATGGTTGGAGATGGTGGTGCTGGTGATACGTATAATACCGTATATAAAGTAAACCGTGCTGCATTATCTGTTCCAGGTCCTGTTCCTTTCCGTGTAGTTCCTGTAGAGAATGACTTGAAGGATACCGATCGAGAGAAATATTTCTTACGTGTAGTAAGGGGTGACTATGTTTATTATTATGGTAAGAAGTTTGATATCGAGCCCGAAATCGGTGTTATGTTTGAAGATGGTACGGTAGTACCCATTGATGTAAACACCCAGAATCCTGATAAGTTTATCAAGGTATTTACCAAGTATCGTGCTGTTATTGATCAGCGTGATATCCGTGAGTATTTCAAGTATACAGAAGGATCTACACTTCGTTCACTGATCAACAGTGTTGGCCTGATTACTGGATATCCATTGCTCGGTAAAGATGGTACAGAAGAGTATTTTAACGTACGTGGTATGACTACATTTAATATGGAGAACCAGGAACTGAAAGATTCTGAATCTACGATTACTTTTATCTATCGTCTGTTTATTCAGTAAGGTAGGTGAAATGCTATGCCGCGTGATATTCGTAATACTCCAGCGCAGACTGCATACTTTGAAGCATTAGGTGATTTGCATAATCCTACTGCACAGATGTTTGCAGATCTGTTTGCTGCACATAAAGATAGTCCACCGAAATATCATGTAGATGATATGATTATCATTGGTCCAGAACAGTCTCCATTCGTGAAAGAGAATTCCAGCACAACCTGTGGTATCTATCTTTTCAATAAGTTTATTCTGGAGCCATTAAAGATCTTTGGTTATGTGAATAAACCTTTTGGCAAGAAAGAATTGGATGCATTAGAAGATGGTATCTCTGATGGTTTAATGCAGAAAGATCTTACCACTGAACAGGTTGCTGAATTCATTGATAGGTTACAGTTTTTACTCGGTGGACCTTTAGCACATCTGATTAACCCATCTATCAATCCAGATATTATGACCCTTCCTCCTCAAGCTGCTGCATTAAAGAAGAAGTTACTTGCTGAGAATAAAGCTGGCATTGAAGCCAATGATCCACAGACATCTTCTAAGATTGAGAAGGAAGTTACTAAGGTTGCTATGGATTGGATGAATGAAAGAAATGATCCATCTCTGTCATTCTTTAAATCTGGTGCAATTGATCCTTATAATAACTATCGTACGATGTTTGTTATGAAGGGTGCAGTGAAAGATAATACAGGAGAGTCTCCCACTGGATATAAGATTGTAACTTCTGAATATGACAACGGTATTACAAAAGAGGATATGCCCAAGATTGCAGATACCGTTGTTACGTCTTCCTATAACTCTGGTGTTGCTACGCAGGACTCTGGTTATATGGGCAAGAAGTATAATACGATCTTACAGAGGGTTAAGCTCTTAGAAAGAGGTTCTGATTGTAAAACTCCAGATACTTTCCAAACAGTAATCACAAATCGTCATCTTTACCGGTATATTATGGAGAATGGTAAACCGGTTTGTCTGACACCTGAAGTGATCGATAAATATAAAGGTAAAGTTTGTAAACTTCGTTCACCTCTTCATTGCCATGCGAAAGATCCATACTATTGTAATATCTGTATGGGTGATCGGTTATATGATATTGGTGTTCATAATGTCGGTTTGACTGTTTCTATTCTATCTGGTGCTACATTGAATGCTGCATTGAAAACAAAGCATAATGTAACTGTTGGGACGTATACGATTAAGGAAGAAGACATCCTTAAATATGTAAACTAAAACTGACCAGGAGATTAATTTCTCCTGGTCTCTTTTTATTTATTGATTTGACTCTAAACAAAATTATAGGGCCCTATAGCGTAGTTGAAGGCTCAAAAATTTTGATAGAAGGGTGAAAACAAAGATGATCATTACCAACCTTGCCGAAAAGAAGTCGAATAATATTTCTGCTCCAGCAACGAGGCAGAGCAAGATCATTCCTCAGATGAATGATACTGCTGAACGCGCTCCTCGAAAACCCTACATCAAAGAATCATATTCTCACCATAGCTGTTTTGAGTTATGTGGTCGTCAATCACCGTGTGGGAACAAAGCCTGCTCTAACTATAGAGGTAAGAAGTAAGTACGTTTCCGGAGGTGATCTCTCATGTCTTTGTTATTCGAGGTGCATGCTCCAGAAAAACCCGCACCCTATTGTGAGAGTTTATCAATTGCAGATATACAGTATCTTTCAGATAAACTAATACATACTCGTGCAGCTCAGGGTCTATCTAGCGGAGTGAGCGTCTCAAGTGACTATTCAAAACTTTTTGAGGCTGGGAAGACAATCCTCCATTCTATTAAATATTTGCTGCATACACTGTCTGTTTCTAAAGTATCACTATGTGTAAATCGTGTCGATTACTATACTGAATGTGTCTGTTGTGTCCAGAATACACATGAAAATATTATTGATAGATTTACATTAACGTTTCGTTATGATCCAAAACATCCTCCTAAACCACATAAAGAGGGGTGTTATGAGATCACTATGTGCACAGAAGATCAAGTTGGTGTATATAGCCGAGTCATTACTCTTAACCCAAATGGCATCATGTCATATGATATGAATTTCCCTTCCCCCAGCGAATTTGTATCAGAGATATATAGTGCTATCAAACATAAATGACCATTTATTTCAATGGTTGGTAATACGACATTTTGAGAATTTTATGGATCGGGTATGTTAGTCATGCCCGGTCCTATTCTTCTCTTTTAAGATAATTAAAATGATTATACACATTATATTTTTTCTCAGAAAGGAAGGTTTACTGACATGAATGTTATAAAAAGGAACGGCTCTGAAGCTATCTTTGATATTTCCAAAATTGAGATTGCTATCGGTAAGGCAAATGATACTGTCCCGCAAACAGATAGAATGTCCGATGAGCAAATCAAAGATATTGCTTCTAATGTTCAGGCTAAATGTGAGGAGCTTGGACATGCTGCTGGTGTAGAAGATATTCAAGATATGGTTGAAATGTCAATCATGAAGCTTGGTTTTTATCAGATTGCTAAAAACTATATCACATATAGATATGAGAGAAGTAAGATTCGTCAGAAGAATACAACTGATGATAAGATCTTAGCAATTATCGACCAGAATAGCGAAGAAGCTAAACAGGAAAACTCTAATAAGAACCCTGTAATTAACTCTACCCAGCGAGACTATATGGCTGGTGAGATTTCTAAGGATATCTGTGAAAGATATATCTTCCCGAAAGATATTATGGATGCACATAAAGACGGAGTAATTCATATCCATAAGTAATATTGTGGCCTTAATGAGCGATCATTAAGTGAAAAC
>OBLI01002460.1_pt1 | contig 15719 bp, 10 predicted proteins | sample 1519701 | NCBI WGS metagenome assembly OBLI01 (sample SAMEA3663005, study PRJEB22513) | pig gut metagenome | biome: pig gut; feature: pig-associated habitat; material: faeces | place: France | collected 2012 | reverse complement strand
TGACGAAAGCCATGACGTAATTGGCACAGACTTATATGGTAAACAGAAAATGGTAGGCAACGAAGAACTGGAATCCTGGTTGTCAACCCGTCTGAATCCCCGTATTGACTTCGAAATAATCGATGATTTTGATTATGAAGCTAACGGGCATGTCTGCATCTTCAAAATTCCAGCTACAACAAACCGACCTGTAAGTTTCCTGCATGAGTCTTATATCAGAGTGGGTACCATTACCCGAAAGTTGAAAGACTTTCCGGCTAAAGAAGCCAAGATATGGAAAGGTGGTCAGAAGCCATTGGAAAAGATAGTCTTGAAAAAGGGCTTGTCAGGACAGGATGTGTTTTCTTTTCTCAGTGCAGAAGTGTACTTTGACATGATGAACTTGCCACTTCCACAAGATATCAATGGTATCTTAGATCGATTCCTGTCAGAGAACCTGATTACCAAAGATGAAATCGGATATGGAATTACCGAACTTGGCGCAATTCTGTTTGCCAAGCGCCTTTCCGACTTCGATGGATTGAAAAGGAAAATGGTTCGAGTCATTGTCTATAAAGGCAAGGGAAAAATTGAAACATTTCGCGAAAAATCATTCGACAAAGGTTATGCCATTAGCTTCGAGGAAATGATTGCCTGGATAAACAGCCAACTTCCTGCCAACGAAGAAATTGGTCAAGCTCTAAGAAAGGATACGCGTATGTACCCAGAGATTGCGATACGTGAGCTAACTGCAAATATGATTATCCACCAGGATTTTGCAGAACAGGGATTTCCTATGATTGAAATATACTCCGACCGCATTGCGTTCTCCAATCCCGGGCAACCGCTTATCAGCGTAGAGCGTTTCATCGATGAGTACCAATCCCGAAACGACTCTCTCGCCGACATCATGCGCCGCATAGGTATCTGTGAAGAGAAGGGAAGCGGTATGGACAAGACTATCTTCTATGTAGAATTATACCAGTTACCTCCTATCCGCATCCAACTTCAAGAAACACGAACGGAAGCTACCGTTTTTACCTACCGTAAGTTTGCCGATTTGGATAAGTCTGAAAGAGTAATGGCTTGCTATCAACACGCTTGCCTCAGGTATGTTTCAAACGAGAAGATGAACAACCAATCTCTCCGAGGCCGCTTGGGCATTGAGGATAAGAACTACCCGATGGCTTCCAGAATCATAAAGGATGCCTTGGAAGCAAAGATGATAAAAGAAGAAAACGCCGAGGGTAATAACCGACATAATTACATCCCGTATTGGGCATAACTCATGTAACCGGCATGTAACTGGCATGTAACTGGGCGACTCGAAACAGCCCTAAAACAGAGCAAAAACCCTTTAAAACAGTGCTTGGCGCATGTAACTGGCATGTAACTGGCATGTAACTGAATAAAAGAAGGCTCGTATGGACAATGCTAGTTTTCAAACAGAGTTTATACATAAAAAATAGATAAAATGAATTTATTGGAAATCTTAAAGAAAATATTTTCTTGTGCCATGCCACAAGCTGCTTCAGAAGGAGATACGGATCCAGTATCTCCCTCTGATAAAACTAACGATACTATTTCTGCAGACAATGCAGAAGTAGAAGATATGGATTCCGTATCTCCCGCTGATAAAACTAATGATACCGCTTCTGCAGACGATGCAGAAGTAGAAGATATGGATCCTATATCTCCCGCTGATAAAACTAATAATACTGCTTCTGCAGACGATGCAGAAGTAGAAGGTATCCGATTGGTTGCCTTAAATAGAAGTAAAGCAGAAGTAATTGAAGGATATGGCCAGGTTCGAACTATGGCAGATATTCTTATAAGTATGAATGATCAATATCATTTTCATAACAGTAAAGAGGCTGTTGCTAAAGTACAATCTTTCATAGCTTCGCAAAGTCCATGTCATATTGCAATCTCAGAGAAAGCATTTCATTTTATAGCAGATGCTTTATATTCTCCTATGGCATTTGTTAATGGAAAATTAAATATAGATGCCCTGGAGGATAACTTTAACATATCAGAGTTTGAGAAAAAATGGGATAATGCAATGTATAGATACTATTATGCCAAAATATGGAAATTAATTCGCTACTTCAATGAATTTAGAAGATATACTTCTCCTGAGCAGATTTGTGAGGATTTGAAAAAAACAATAACCCCAGAATACTATACAATGGGAGATAGTGCATCCGTCTTTGGATATCCACACTATTTTTTTACGCGTGCTATAGAAGAAGTATGGAATGAAATCGCTCCGAACAATTCAATTGATCCGGATTTGCTTGACAAGTATATGTTTAGAAATCATGAAGTAGCTATTCAAACACTAGGCCTGGAAGCTACTATACGCAAAGATTTCGTTCAGGACTATTGTCACACCGATGTGTATTTCCCACAGAAAATTGGTTCAGCTCCAGTTTATATTGAGAGAATTATTGGAAAAGGAAGAATATTTTTAAAATCTTGTGGAGAAGGAAAAGGTCCTAACAATAATCCAGAGTTATTGGAATTCAATATTGCATGTAGATTGTTACTGGAGGACTCTAAGTACGATATTTGGAAAGATAAAAACCAATCAATGTTATTCGTCCCTAAAGAGGATATATCTTTACCTGCTTATTATTATTGCAGTTATTATTCTTGTGGAAAAATATTATTCGAGGACAATGACCATAAAAAGGAATTTCTAAAAGAAGGTATCAATGGCAGGCAATTAATGAATGAGAATGACAGAAAAGCTCTCATAAAACACTTCAGTCATGAAAATATTCAATAGTGATATACTGATAAAAAAGACGAGCTGCAACTGTGCGGATTTGCCAGGGCATCCAATTCCGCCATCTGTCAACCTCTTTGTGAAGGTGACTAAAGGGTGTAATGCCCATTGTGCTTTTTGTAGTAATGCAGGATGCCAAAGTCCAACATCTTTGTTTGATATAGAAAAAATGATTCGCATCATATATGAACTAAAAAGCAAAGGAATCATTGTAAATCGAATGAATATTACCGGAGGGGAACCATCTGTGGTTTCCCCTTTGGTTGTTCGTATTCTTGATGCCATAGACAAAGAGCATTTTGATGATGTACACTTACATCTTAATACCAATGGGGTTACTGTGCAAGCACAAGACTTGATGCAACATCCTCGTTGGGATAGTATTTCCATGTCATTGCATCATTATGACGTCAATCGTTTGTCTGACTTATATGGATGTGAAATACCAGCACATTTGTTACATTTTACAGGTGTAGATAAGCAGAAGATAAACTTTAGCTGCAATCTTATAAAGGGATACATTGATAATAAGGAAGAAGTTCGAAAAATGCTGGATCTAACTTTAGATACAGGTATCCGTCGCATAGGATTTGTTGCCCTTATGCCAGTTAACAGCTTTTGCAAAGAACATTTCATTGATATTGATGATATTCCTTTTGCAGAAATACCGCATGTTTATTTTACCGGGGCAAAAGATAGGGGAGCGGATTGTAAATGCAGCAATTATCTTTACAACAAGAATCTCAGGATATTAGAGATTTATATGCGCAATTATGCAAATCCACAATATTGTGAATCATCTCTTGTCTATGATGGAGCGTATCTTCGCCAAGGTTTTTACAATAACAATATTATTTATTGACAGAATGGCTAATTTCACAGAAATATTTGAAACCAGAAAGAATGACTCTCGCTGGAATACCTCTTATCCACTTTCTCCGGTCGATTGGAATATATATCGGGTACCAGAAGAATTGTCATTTTCTGAAGAAGAAGAGTTGTCTTTCTATATTCATATTCCATTTTGCAAAAAGCTATGCTCTTTTTGTGAATATACAAGAATGCTTTGCCCTAGCGTGAAGCTGCAGGATCAATATGTAGATACATTAAAGCATGATGTTTTTACTTTTATGGAAAAATACCCGTCTATCAAGCTTTGCGGACTTGATGTAGGAGGGGGAACTCCAACTGTTCTGAGCGACAAATCGTTTGAGAATTTGATGAGTTTATGCAGCTCTGCCATGAGCGCTTTAACCATATCAGACAGTTTTACACCTAGTATTGAGGCTACATTTGAAACCTTGACAGCTCAAAAAGTTGATTTGTTGACATCTGCAGGTTTTAAGCGAGTATCACTTGGAATACAATCAACTTCTTCTGAAGTACTGTCATGCAATCATCGTGATTCACCGGATCTTGAATATATGAAAAAGTCAATCTCTATGTTGCATGATAAAGGTGTCTGCATTGTAAATTTAGATATGATGTATGGGTTGAAGGGACAGTCAATAGACAGTTTTCGCAAAGACATGCAAACTTTAAAATATCTACAGCCAGAGCAAGTTACAATTTATGAACTACGCACTAATATGATTAAAGAACAAGTTCACATGTCAAAAGACGAGTTATATGATGCATATTCTTTCTTATATCATAGTTTGCTTGATTTAGGCTATCATGCCCGCTTCGGACAGAATACTTTTTCTAAAAGTTCTAATGATATTGGTGTAAGTTCTTATTTGAGAGAAAGAATGATGAATGCTGGTTCCTATAAGGGATTTGGTATTTCAGCACAAAGCATGAGCCGCAACGGAATATCCTATAATGTTGGCAAACTCAAAACATCATTCAAGGATTTGTTAGAAAGCAAAACTTTTGCAGAAGAATATGTTTATCATCTTCCACCTAAAGAACTTGCGGCAAAATATATTGCTATTGGCGCTTATAATGGTTCTTTCTCTTTAAAAAGACTTAGCGAATTACTGGGGTGCGATGCCAGAACTTATTACTCCGGACAATTAGACTTCTGTCTTTCTCGAGGTTATATAGAGATTTTTGGTAATAGGGTTGCTGTCACTCCATCAGGTTTTAAGTATTACGGAGCTTTGTTCTCCTTATTTTACTCAACATAGCTATCAGGAAAAGAGCCACATTATTGTTTTACAGTTTCTATTTTTCATACACTCCGAATCTAGCTGACTTCAAAATATGTCAGCTAGATTCGGAGAGTATTATATTCATTTTCCTTGTGACTCTTGATATCCTCTCCCCCTCTATGAATAGATATTAGAGATTCGCTTGAGCGTTTATAATATTTGCAACACCAGTGATAACCTGATCAAGTTCCTTTCTATAAATCAAGCCCTCCTTATACTTTTCAGGTATGGCATCATATCCGAATTTAGCTCCCAGGATAGCACAGGCAACAGCTGCATTTGTATCAGCATCACCTCCTGCTCTCACTATAGCAAGCAAACCGTCCTCAAATGATCTTGCATGCCAATATGCCCATAATGCAGCAGACAGGCATCTCAAAGTATAGCCCATAGATTTCTGGTCTTGCAATTCTAAAGTTCTAATATCAGGAGACAAAGACAGGTCTATAAACCCTATGATGCGCTTGTCATATTTCATGGCTATATCAAAGATGTCATGATATGACAAGCCAAAATCTTTGTAGATTAGGCTATGAATCAGCTCTGATACTATCACGCATGAACCTACACAACGAGGATCATAATGAGTCAGCTTACATATATTCACAGCACACTCTTCTACAGCTTTTGGGAAAGTACCCACAATGGAAGTTCTCATGAGTGCTCCATTAGCAGCCCCTTTACGATAACTCATCTCCCATATTAGTTTGGAAACATCAAATGGCTTTTCTACATAATCTGCAAGATTTAAAACCTTGTAGGTCGTCTGACCAATACCCATAGGTTCCCCCATGGCCCAATCTTTAAAATTTTGAGCAATGGTTGTGAGATTGACGCCTTTATCTTTTATGACTGCATTTGCGATACACAGCATCATGTCCGTATCATCAGTCCAGTCACCAATTTTCCATCTTCTTCTATGACGGTCTTGAAATATATCACTATAGTGGGTAATACCATTAGGATATTTCTGGCTTATTTCCTCTTCCGCCATTCCTTCAGTAGCAAGACCAAGGGCATCTCCTATGGCTTGCCCATATATTGTTCCTTTAATTTTATCTATAATATTTGTCATAACTCATTCTTATATAATTGAATCATCTTGTTCATGTCCTTCGTATTCGCTCTTATATGAGTCCCTTTTCTTTTCATAGGCTTTATCTCGCCCCAAGATACTCGAGAAATCCATATTTTGCGAAAAGCCTCCTTTTACGACATTAGTAGATTTGCGTTCCTTGCCATAGAACGTCCATATTGCATCGTACTCTACAGGTAAGACTACCTCACCATTCTCGTCAATAAGTCCCCATTTGCTTTCGTTTATTCCATTTGTTACGCCTCCTGTTTTTACTCTTGCAAGTCCCTTGTCAAATCCATCAATCCAATTGTATTTACCAAATGGAACAACAACAGAACCATCCACACGTAACACCCCGTATTGGGATTCTTTATTCTGTACCGTATATAGCTCCTTATTTCCTATTGCAGGTATCAGATAACGAAAGGATGGTTCTAAAACGACCTCTCCTTTAGAATTTATAAGTCCATACAAGAGACGCCTATAACATGCTACATTACCACCACTTCTGACAAAGCCATAAACATCTTCAACAGCGACTCTGATTTTGTCTTCTTTGCTATAACAGTCACCATAATACATATCATATTGTGGCTCAACGATGATGACACCATTTTTATCAACAAAGCCAATTTTATTACCACTTGTAAATGGTATGAGTAATCTTGGGTCTTCTTCCAATTTATAGGAAGATGCCGGTACAAGTACCTTAGTGTACTGATTCACAGATAATATTGTTTTCTTTTCCATAACTTTTAAACAGATGATAATATAATGAATACATATTAACAGACAAACGATTGTAATCGATGTGGGAAAGATTATTTTGCTCCCTCTTCTTCATCGGTTACCTCCACACTTTCTTTTCTCTGATTAGTTGTACTAACTCTTATAGCCGGGAATTTGTAACGGAAACTTAAAAAGCTCATTACCAAAGTGAGATATTAAATTTTGTTCAAGTCTGTATGGCAAATTACATTTATAAAATGCACCTCTTCTAATGTTAGTCACACTATCAGGAATGACTATATTGGACAGAAAACGACAATTTGAGAATGCACCAATTCCAATACTAGTCACACTATCAGGGATGACAATATCAGACAGAGAACGACAACCACAAAATAAAAAATTTGCAATGTTAGTCACACAACTAGGGATGCCTATATTGGACAGAGAACGACAACCATAAAATGTACCATTTCCTATGCTGGTCACACTATTTGGGATGATGACGTTGGACAGAGAACTACAACTCCTAAATGCACCATTTCCAATGCTAGTCACACTATCAGGAACAACTACGTTGGACAGAGAACAACAACCCCAAAATGCACCACTTCCAATGCTAGTCATACTATCTGGAATGACTATATTGGACAGAGAACTAAACTTAAAAGCACCATCCCCAATACTAACCACACTATTCGAAATTACAATGCTAGTCAAAGAGCTACACTTTGAAAATGCATCATCACATATTATTCTTGTACCCACTTTAACAGAATAGTTCCCTTTTAATCCTTGTGGAGCTTTCAACAATTTTCTTCCATCTTTGCTATATTTCACTCCCCATTCATCTATAAAGGCTTCATTCAACTCATCTTCAGTTACTTCTGTTGATAAGTCTTCAATAGTTTGAGGTAGGAGAGGCTTTTCGCCAATAAACAACCTGAAAGAACATGCAGAAAGCTCCTTTCTTGCCAATGCAAGCATGAAAAGTGAGTAAAGTGTACAGAAATCCTTATCACACATCAATTCCTGCAAGGCAGATATGACCTTGCTATTTGATGGATTGCGATAATCATTTTCTGAGAAGAGAAGCCTGTCTGATGCACCATAGGTATCTAACAAAGTAGAATTCATAGATATTGCTTTCAATGACAAGGCGATGCTTGCCAAAGAAAAATCATCTATTGTTTCATCGAAATCATCCACAGTACGCAATGGATGACAGAAATCCTTGGTACCGATAGTTGGAGATTTGCAGCCTTTCATCGCAGGTACAAACATTCCATCATAATCCACTAACGCAAGAGAACCATCGGGACGGACAATGATATTGTCTGGCTTGATATCGCCATGAGCAAAAGATTGAGTACGGAGCCAAGCTGCCATTTTGCCAAAGCGATAACAAAGCAATGACATGGCAGATTGATTGTGATAGTTTGCTGTGATGTAAGCTTCCATCGTCTCCCCTTCTACCCAATCCATCAACAATACAGGAAATTCATCCTCCTCGCATTGACTGTCCACGAAGAGTTCCTTCTCCATATACTTTACAGAAGTAATATATGGAGAATCAACCATATTCAATTCATCCGCAATCTGACGATAGGCATCAGCTCGCCCCTCTTGTTCTTCCGTAAAACATTTGAGGGCATAATATTTCCCGGTACTCTTGTCCTGCATCTTAAACACCACGGCAAAAGCACCACTACTACGAAATGGCTCTCCGTGATCATCTAGTACGGGAGTCAGGTAAGCCAATTTATTAAGATTATCACCAGCATCTTGAATGGCTTTTACATATTCTGATATCAATGGATACTGCATATTGCATACTATAGTTTAATTTCTAATCTACGGCTATATCTTCAGACTTATTATTTAAATCCATCACTTCTTTCGGCAGACATATTCTCTACCAACACCCCGTTTCTAACACTAGGCTATCTTATGAATAATACGATAATGCTCCCCAAAATAATAGCCAAGACAACATTGATAATCAAGCTATAATTCTGTTTAGCCTCTATTTTATTCAATGAATTTTTGAAAGAGTCTGTTGCCTCTGAAAGTTTTTGCGAAGCAGAATTGGCTGACTCAATAATGGATTTGCAATCTTTATCAAATTCTTCAACTTTCTGCTTATAATCCGTCCCAACTGCAGCAATAAGTTCTTCAACTTTTGTAGTTATCTTTTTAAGTTGAGCAACATATTCTGATGCAGAATCGTGTAATCCATCATACGATTCTATTGTCTTTTCTACTTGCTTTCGAGCAGAATCTATATTTTTTAGACTTTGCTCCAACTCCTTTAGGGAGTCATTAATTCTCTGATCAATCATAATTCTGTATATTTTTTACTAATATTAATCAATTTATTTACATGTCCCTCCAATTGGATTGCCAACTGGATTTTATCTATGTATTCTTTATCTTTCAAAGCAGCATGCTTTACAAGAAGTTGAGTAAACTCGTCTATCAAGGCGGAGTTGCCATCACTTAAATATTGTATATATACTGCCTTATAATCATTGTAAAGTTCTTCCTCTAACATCTCGTTTGCCTCTAATCCAAGATATAGAATGCAAAATACATTGAGAAGGTTTAAAACAGGATTCATTTCTGCTATGGCTCGACGTATCAAACGAACAGCACCCTGCAGATGCTTTATATTGTCCATTTGCGAATCGTTGTTAACGATCTCTGAATCTACAACCCTCATGTATTTTCTCACCAGTTCAAAACTTGTAATTTCATCTTCAGAATGGACTTCATGATTAGTATCATCCTTTAATGAGAAAGGCACATCCTGTTGTAAACAGGAATCGTATGTAACAAAACCTTCACGTGCATATTTAGAATTGAAATAGTAATAAATGAAGTCTTTGAGTTCCTCATTTGTTTCCTTCCAATCCTTTTTTGAACTAATAGCCATATTACAGAATTGTTCCATATCGAGGATTCCTCTTGCTCGCTTATCAGCAATACTCTTATAAATAAAAGATGTAAGATGCTTCAAGCAAGCCATGATTACTCCTTCGGTATTGGCAAGCGCTTTTACCTCTGTCATCATACTTTCTACCCTTTCGGCGGAATAATACTTGCGATAGTATAGTCTGAGATGTTCATAATATTCTGACTCATCTTGGCAAATTGTCGTGATACGGAAAGTTCGTTTTGAATAGTCTTCTGTAAAATCATCAATTAGGCCTATAACGCACATTCTATAAATAGCTTTCTGTATAGCATCCTTATAAACAGCAGAACCATAATCACGGATATAGCTATATCCACGACTATTTTTCAAGTTTCTTGCATTATATGTATTAAATACAGGCATACTCTTTACAAAAAGAGACTGGTTATATCCATCAAGGACTTTATCATCTTCTTCGTATGATATATAATAAGTTAATATTTGCCCCTTTTTATATCGGTTTATAAATTTGACAATTCCTTGTGAATTTGCAATACACGGCTTGTCTATGTCATAAAACTCCTCATTACTAATCTTTACTTGTAGGTTATTCATAAGCAGTTCCATGACAAACAATTCAAACTCTTCACCAAGGAAGTTGCTATCATAGAAGAATTTGTTATTCATGTAATCTGCAGAAAAATCTTGCCAGTTATTAGTCTTTACATTTTTCACCCAAAATTTCTTCGGTGAATACATAATTGTGGCTAACGCCATTTTCTTATCACGCCCAGCACGTCCTGCCTCTTGGACAAAAGACTCTAATGAGCTTGGATAATTCAAATGGAATGTCATTCGTACGTTAGACTTGTCTATACCCATTCCGAAAGCCTTTGTAGCAACCATTATGTTTGTTCTGCCTTTGAGGAAAGAATCTTGACAGGCTGTATCATCACCACCTTTATATGTAGAAATACTTCTTAACCCACGATTAAGAAGAGTAGCTTCTACTGTTGGAACACTAAGATTTGCTCTACCTGATGCTCGTGTACAAAATACGATACCAGCTGTCTTGGTATTAGTATGGTTATACCACTCATTCTCTACACCAACATCAAGGTCTTCATTGAGTATTTTATCAGCGACAGCAGAATCCTTCAAATTCTCACGTTCGATGAATCGTTCTTTGATATACTCAACAGCATTATTATCTTGTATCTCAACTATTTTTTGGGTGGCATCGTTTATCACTTCGAGAAGTTTTTCTTCCTTTATATCTCCAACAGCCCACGCATTCGGTGCATCTTTTGCATCAACCTCATAAACATTATATTGAAGTTCAAGACGATTTGTATTTTCATATCTTACGGTTGCATCTTCATCTAAAGAATAAGCATTAATGCCAGATAATTCGCGTTGAACATCAGCGAGGACATCGAATGATGCCGTTGCTGTAAGACCAAACAATGATATATGGTTATCTTCTCCTTCCACTTCTTTTGGAAGTACATAATTGAATAAGTTTCTGCCAAGATGAAGATATGCAAGACGGAAATCATGTCCCCATTCAGAGACACAATGCACCTCGTCTATTACACCATAAGCGAAATAGACTCCTGATTCTCGCATAGAACGTAAAACCTCTCGGAAGCGATAAATACTCAAACGCTCTGGAGACAAAAACATTATTTGCACTTGCGAACCGGTTAATGCAAGTTCTCGTCTTCTACCTTCCTCAAAACTCTTTGTTATGTCACTATTTATATATGATATACAATCTATACCTATATTTAACAATCCATCATATTGGTCTTTCATCAAACCTTTTAATGGATCCACAACAAGTGTAACAGCTGGTTGCAACATAGCAGCAAGTTGATAGGTCAAAGACTTACCACCTCCTGTTGGAAGCAAACCTATCACACTCTTTAATTGAAGAGCCCTATTTAATATAGGTAATTGCCCTGGTCTGAAATCTTCTTTTCTAAAAATGAGGTTTAAAAAATATCTAAGTTTAAAGCAATTCGCTTCGATTTTATGATATATTCCTTGACTATTTTTTTCAACAAATGGCTTGTAATTGATACGTTCTGTAGTGTATAGAACTCTGTCTTCGTACACTTTTTCTGAAGAGCGTACTATAAAATAGCAATCATTTGAAGCCTTAAATTTAGAGAAAGCAACCTCTTTTGCATTGCAAATCTGATCAATCGACACATCAATAACTGCATCGTATTCTATTTCAGACGAAGCATCTTTTTTGGTACTCACAGATAATTTTGGCAATACCATATGATCATAGTCTTTTGTCATAGCTATGAGATTATGATAAGCCTCCGAAAAATCCTCTATAGAAATCTTTGCAACGGAAGTATTATCCTCAATAATGAGAATTTTCCATTCCAGTTTGTTTGTATCAAGTCGTTCTGAGATGATTGCTTCAATAAATGTCTTCTGAATACGCGCAACGGCATTTAGATTCTTTGCTTTTTGTTCATCAGACATGATTGATACATAATTCAGAACTCTCTCGCTTGCCAATGTTGGACATCCTCGTGAAATTAAATTACTCATTAAGGCATAGACTGGGCACAAATTCTTATGGGCAGTCATATCAAAAGGAGCTAATATTTCAAAAGCACTCTCGCCAAGGGGCGATTTTCCTATCGTGTCCGTAAAGGATGCGAAATACTGAATAGGCGCAAAATATTTGAAATTATGCAGAATTTCTGAAACAGAAGAAAGACTATAACTAAAACTTCGAATAAAACAGCCATATGCCTTATGATTAGGATCAGGATGATAACCGAAATTTGTATTTTTGAAATCTGTAAAAACATGAATATGATTTTCTACGAAGTAGTTAAGAAAAGAACGTATTCGTTCTTCTTTGAGGTTAGCAGGACCAACACAAAGTACGATATGCTTTTTACCTGAAGAGGTTATCATTTTAGAAACTCCCTTCAAGCTTACAGTTTCAATATCAAGTATGTTAGAGAATATATGGATAGCAGTTGGCTGCTCCACATGAATGGAAGTAATACTATTACTATTGTCTCCATAATCAGATGGCAGATATTTAGAAACGGCAATAATTTCAGCATTATACTCTCCCAATGTTTTTTTCACATGCAGAACAGCTCTATTCCTTGCAATATCGGAAGGCTCTTCAAGAACAACTTTTCTGAGTTTTCCGAGCATTCCATACTGACGGAGCTTTTCGATTACAGCCATTGTTCCTATAGCCTGACCACAGCCCCAATCATAGATTTCGACACCATCACTTAAATCAGAATAAGGAAACTCGTTTTCGTCCAAAGCACGCATCAATTTATGATGATGCATTGGGCCATATGCAGACATATATGCACAGCACTGCTCTTCTGTTTCCAGAACAGCAGTACCATGATTAAGTGTACGCCCCTGACTATCTATGTATATCCATGGGCAGGACTTAAAACTATTTGGTACATAAAGATTAGAGATTCTAATAATCTCGTTGATGGTCAGATGACCAACTTTTTGTATATCATCTACGTAACTCATTTTCCTGTAATTGTTTCACTCCAAGGATTGTCCTTGTGACATTTGTAATTCATAACGGCAGACTGTTTGCTCGCATTAGCATAGCAATATTCGCAGCCATGTACACAAGTGTTATATTCACCTATGTCTTTACTTTTTATACAACCACAAAAGGCTCTTTGACCTTTGTCTTTATTATCACCATGAAGTGCATACATTCCATGTGGAAGTATAATAGCACCTTCTGGTAATGGTTCTGTTTCACCAAAGAGGCTTGCTTGTGGCATAGAATACATTTTCACTTTTAGATAGTCCATCAATTTCTTGTCATTATAGGCAAGTTTTATGATAAGATTATCATCAACACAATGGTTCTTGTTTATTCCAAATTCCGTCAAATCAATTTTCTCCCCACAAGTAGCCAGTTCATAATTCCACTTTTTGTTTAAAACAGATAGTTTTTGAGAGAACTCCCGCATTTGCCAATCTTGCCAATCTATATAATTAACATTAGCTTTTTGTAGGTTTGCCTGCACTTTACGATAAGAGAGTATGTCAGCAAAACTAAATACTAACTTCTCTGTATATCCTAGTAGCTGGTTGCCAATATTCTCAATTTTACCAAGTAACTTGGCAATATCTATATTGTCTGTTAGAACCAAAGGGTCAAAACGCCAAATCACATGACCTTTGCCAAGAGCATTGGTAAGTTCTTTGAACGTTTCTATACGTTGTTTTAGAGGTGGTACATTCTTTTCCAACCCCTCTTCCGCATAATCATTCAATGAGTATTGGATATAGCACCCTATTCCACGTTGTTTGAGGATAGGCAGATAACGCAATAATGGCTTAGGGTTCTTCGACCAAAACACAATAAACCGTGTGTCTTTGTAAGACACATAACTTTTCACCCCATTAAAAGGGTTTGTCCATGCAGAATAGCCAGCCTTGTCCAATCGATAAAAGAACCAATCTGCATAGAAAGCAGGTATGTCCGTGCTTCTACTTGCAGAAACAATGAGCGGAGCTTGTGCTTTCACTGTCTGCCCGTCAATGACGATTTCTGAATGTTGCCACGATGCCATAAATCAAATTAAATATTTTCTTCAATGTCTTTAATTAATGCTTTTAAGATATTCTTGGTGGATTCTAAAACCTTTCCATCTTTGTCGAAGGTGCGGAATGGGAAAATACCATTAGTGATAGCATTAAGACTTTTGCGAGATTCTTCAAGCACATTTTGGGATTTGTACTTATTATAAGTTTCAATAGCTAAATCTTCTTTCCAAAGATCACTCATCTTACCAAATCCAAAATATTCCCATGCATAAAACAACGGACATGCGAATTCATGAACCATCATAATTAAATGCATAGCAAGCTTATTACCTTGTATATAAGCATATACAAGTTGCGCTCTAACGTCATCATAGAAATTGATTGTGGATAATATGTAATCGCGATTGATTCTATGAGAATTGAATTGTTCTGTCAAAGCCATGAACCTTTCAGTTATAACATTATTGGGCTCTATTTCCCAGTAATTATCAGAATCAAAGACATCATCAAAGAAATTATTTTCAATCAATCGAATAACCTCTTCCATGTTATCTGCACCATACATAGACCGAGGAAAACCTGTAAAAATAGATTTTTTTTCAGCATTATCAACTGCATCCAAACCTTGTTTAGCTACACAATATGCTTGGTTGAAGTTACCAATTTTATAGTTTGCCAAAGCAATAAACATTAAAATTTTAGGCATAAAAAGTGAATAGTCCATTCCTTTTTCTTCCATCTCTTTTACCTCCAAGTCATAGACCTTAGCAAAAAGTTTTAGCGATTCAAGGACAGCATATGCCTCCTCTACTGTAGCAACACTACAGTTGTTGTTATACAGGTTAACCGCACGTTCCATGATGGCTTCCTTATTTAACATGCCATACGATTGTAACTCACTGACAATAGAATCTGCAGTTACTGCAGGTGTTATGGATTGAGGGCTTCTGCCTATTGAAGGTTGACCTAGCTCATCCATATAACCATAGAACTCTATAATACGATCAGGGTTCGTCATAGCAAAACGCACATAGTCAATATTATCATCCTGATAGAAGATATTACATACAATAGGAAAGACAGGATTGAAATCCTGTGTGTTATGCAGATATTGTACCCTGTCTGGTAGTACCGAGCCATAATAATCAAGAATCTCAAAATCAAAAGATTTGAGAATTCTAAGACTGCCTACAGTTGAAAGTTCAAAATGAATTTTGTCGTCTTTCACTTCCGCCGTGATAGTTACATCTAAGTCGTCAGAAGAGATACAACGACCGCCTTGCCATTCTTCATATCTGTCGGCAATAAATACAAAATTGTTTCTGTATATTGCTGTCATAATATATGTTTATTTGTTAATATCTACTTATGAGTCCACTTTAAAAAGTAAGGCCTGTTTAAAATGTTTATATTTCATGATAATAATCTTCGATTTATGCTGTTATCTGGAATATTTTTCGTATCTTTACACCATCAATCAAACAG
>OBLI01002459.1_pt1 | contig 15722 bp, 12 predicted proteins | sample 1519701 | NCBI WGS metagenome assembly OBLI01 (sample SAMEA3663005, study PRJEB22513) | pig gut metagenome | biome: pig gut; feature: pig-associated habitat; material: faeces | place: France | collected 2012 | reverse complement strand
CCGTGCGTGAATGCGGTAGGTAAGCAATATGGCTTCCTGTTCCATTACCTTGGTCCGGCTGGGCTTGACATCAATGAAAAGATCGCGCCCCGTGACGCTGCTTCCTGCTTGCTGAAGCTGTTCTTCCTGTGGCGTGGTGGTAGGACGGCGGGATTGGTTGGAAGTTTTGTCCTGCTGACGGCCATGGTTCCCGCTATGGGCTTGCAGACTAATGGGCTTGGAATGGAGGGTGCGGCCGTCCACACGAACCGAAGCGGAACCGATGGTGATGTTGCCGCTTTTGCGCGCTGAGAGGATATAGGTGAATGTAGTTGATGCACTGTGGGATGTCCTACCGTTTATCATTTGATAATTACTGAAGGTGGATGTGCTCGGCCCGCTCAGTATTTCAAATGATGCCAAAGAGGGTGGGGTGAAATCTGTTGCTCCGGAAGCTGCGACAGTAAATGCCAAGCGATAATAGCCGCCGACATCTTCTATCTTGGCTGTGAACTGCTGTGCTGATACCCAACCGGGAAAGATTAGGCAAAATAGCCATAATATATAATGGTACTTCATGGGTAGGAAGTTCTTTTGAAAGTAGGCGATGAAAATGAAATGAGCTAATCTTTGAGTAATCCTGTAAAAATGTTTAAAACACTAACTTATTACCAATTCTTGTCCAGACTCTTTTGACGGGGCTGCATGGATTTAAGCTTTTCCAGTGCGCGTCTTTCAGCTTGCCGAGCCAGGTTTAGGTATTGCTCCGTTTGTTGGCGGTCGTCATCCTGTCGGGGGTTGTTCGTTTGTGATTGGGATTGCTGTTGCTTTTGTTTATCATTATCAGGTTGGTTCTCTTGCTTCTGTTGCTGCTCTTGCTGCTGTTGTTGGGATTGGCTGTTCCCTTTTTTGAGCTGTCGTTGGCAGAGTGCCAGGTTGTACCTTGTGTCGTTGTCGTTGGGGTTCAGTCTGAGAGCCTGCTTGTAATGTTCTATGGCCTGGCGGAGCAGTTGTTGCTGTTTCTGTGCATCGTGGAGTGCTGCCGTTTGGCAGATATACCCCCTGTTGTGCCACGCCATGGAACGAACTTGTTTGTTCTTTTCGCTTTGCGTTACAATGTTGTACAAGCTGTCTGCCGCATCGGGGTTTCCTTTTGCCAGGTAAGTGTCGGCCAGGTTGAAATGAGCTCGGCTGTTGTGCGGCTGACTTTTCAGGACTAGAAGATAGTATTTTTCGGCACGGTCATATTGTCCGGCTCTGAAGAGGGCGTTTCCCTGGTGCATCAGTCTGTAAGTAGCAGTCTGTGCAGTCATTGGAGTAGCGATAGAGCCAAGGCAAAGCATGAGTAGGGAGATAAAGATGAAGCGTATCATTTGGTAAATAGCTTAAAGCGTTTGAAGAAAGGATTCTGCGTTTCGTAGATGCAGATTTCCAATACAAGCAGTAGTAGTGCCAGCAGGGCAACGGCTTGGAACTGTTCGTCGCGTGCGGTGTAAGAGGTGGTGCTACCCGCCTGTTTCAGCCGGGCGAGTTGGGATTGTAGTTCTTCTTGGGCTGAGTTGGTTTGGTCCAGATGCAGGTATATGCCTTTGCCAGCCTTGGCCACCTTGCGGCACATGTCCTCATTGAGGGCTGTGTGTATAGGGTTGCCTTCGTAATCGGTCATGGCTCCTCCGGTTGTAGGTATTATGCTGCCGGTAGACGTGCCCACTCCAATTACGTAGATGTTGATACCTTCTTTGGCAGCGGCTGCAGCTGCCTCTTCCGCTCCGCCTTCATGATTTTCGCCGTCGGTAATGAGGATGATGGCCTTTCCTACGTCTTTGTTGTCGGTGAAACTTTTTTGCGCCAATTCTATGGCAGCTGCCAAATTGGTTCCTTGAAGCGAAACCATGCCGGTGGAGATGGCGTCAATGAAGAGTTTGGCTGCCGCGTGGTCAGACGTAATGGGCAGTTGGGGATATGCTTCTCCGGCAAATACACCGAGTGCTATCTTGTCGCCCGCCATCCGATCGGCCAGATTGGAAACCAGCAATTTAGCACGGTCTAATCTGCTCGGCTGAACGTCATTTGCCATCATTGAATTGGATACATCTACCATTACCACAGCTTCGATGCCTTGGGTGGTTTCTGTTTGCTGTTTCAATCCGTATTGAGGACGTGCCACAGCTACAATGAGCAATGCGGCCGCCATCAGGACAAGAGCGAACTTTATATGTCTTCGCCATGCGGAATGGCCGGGCATCAATGCGAGTACCATGGAAGGTTGGCCCAACTTAGACAATCGCTTGCGCGTGTTCATGCAAGACCAAACGTAAAGCAGGACTACTACCGGTAGCAGCCACAGAAGATGTAGATAGGATGGATATAAGAACTGGAACATAGGTACTTCTTAAAGGCTGATTTGCCGCTCAATGAGTAAATATGAATATTACTTGAAGAATAAATCCGTGTGAGGGCGTTACAGCCTCTTCAACCAGGTGATGCGCACGAATATCTCAAGCAATAGTGCCAACAAAGCTGCAATGGCAAAGGGCTGGTAGGCTTCATAACGCCGGTTGTAATGGCTTACTTTCAGTTTCGTCTTCTCCAGCTTGTCAATGTCGTCGTACACCTCGCGGAGAGAGCTGCGCGAGGTTGCACGGTAAAAGATACCGCCGGTGGTCGTGGCAATTTGTTTTAATGTAGATGGGTCTGGCGTGGCATCCATTTGTTGGGTGTAGACCTCGCCATTGGGGAGCCGGGTCACGGGCACATTGACTTTCCCATCACTACCCAGAAGAATGGTATATACCCTGATATGGCAGGCTTTGGCTATATCCGCTGCCATTAGTGGTGAAATATCGCCTGTATTGTTCGCACCATCTGTCAGTAAGATAACCACCTTGCTTTTGCTTGGGCTTTTTTCCAAGTGGGACACCGCTGTGGCCAATCCCATGCCTATAGCAGTTCCGGGCTGGATGATGCCTTGTGCCTGCAGTTCGCAACTCACATCCTTGAAGGTACGGAGTAACATACTATGATCCGTGGTGAGAGGGCATTGAACAAAAGCCTCGCCGCCGAACAATGTGAGACCGATATTGTCGTCCTTACGGTTGGATATGAAATTCATCGCGACATCTTTTGCCGCAGTGATGCGGTTGGGGGCGATGTCGGGTGTTGCCATGCTCGTTGAAACGTCCATGGTCATCATGATGTCTATGCCCTCCGTTTCTCCTTTATTCCATGAATAGCTGGTTTGGGGGCGGGCCAGCACGATAATGACCAGAGCCAGACACGATAAACGCAAGAAGAACGGCAGATGTATCATCCGGGTGCGCCAGGTGGTGGGTACGGTGCGGAATGCCTCTGTCGTAGCCAGCGTAAAAGTGCCCTCATGTTTTTTCCTAAAAAGGAAATACCATAATATATAAGGTATGAGTAGCAGTAAAAGCAGTAAATATGTAGGTGAGGCGAAATACACGGTTGTTTACGGTTTATTATAGATTATATCGGGGTGGTTAGGAGAATAGAGGTATGAGGTTATAAAGTCACAAATAGTGCGACAGTCTCTTCCGTTCAATCAGATATTGATAACCATATCACCTATGCAGCGTGCGCATCTTAATTTCTTTAGTCCCTAATCACTTAAAACCCAAGCAGAGAACTACATAAAGTGTTTGTTACATGAAGCAAAGATACAGGTCGTAGCCCACGTAGGCAGTTAAGCCAAATGCCAGCGCTGTCAGTACTATGGCCACTGTTTGCATCGCAATGCGCAATCCTTTTTGTTGTTTTCCTGAAAGCGTAACATATTCTATGTGCGGTTGGGGAGCCTCAGCCGGTACAAACTTTGTGGTCTGTACGTAGTTCAAGGCCAGCATCAGGCTGTGGTCCTGTTCTGACAGTGAAGCCTCGTGTTTGGCAAACTTTACCAAGTCCGCCGTGCGCAGAATATCTTGCAACTCGCTCAGTGCATCAGCGTGGTCGCTGGCTGTCAGTTCGTCAATGATTTCCGAGGTTGTCATTTCACGTGCATTGAAGCCAAATCTTTTTTCAATGTATTCACGGAGTGTCTCGGTCAGGTCCATATAATACTGTTTGGCATCACCGGTTTCTGCCGGTTTCAATGCCCCCATATCTTTCAGGGCCGTAACATGTGGTGGAGTGGGAGGGTGTACTACGATGCGGCGGGTGATGAGCCGAGGGTCAGACAGTCGCACAGCCAGGACAAAGGCTCCCCAGCCTGCCAACATCGCCAGTAAGGCCAATAGCGTTTGTCGGAATGTCCATTCAAAAGGCAGTTCAACCACATCGTGCGGCCCGTTGAATTTATCCACGTGTACTGTGTCAACAGCCACCGTACTTACTTTCAATCCGATATTGCCACGCGAGGCATATTCCTTACCGTCTACCTGTACCTTAAAGGGAGGAATGGTATAGAGGGCAGAGTCAAATGCTGTAATCGTATAGTTGCGTTGGAGTGTAATCATCTGTTTCCCGGCTGCACGTAAGGTGTCGATGGGTCCGTTTTCCACCACTTCTACACCTGGCACAATCTCCTGTTGCGGTTGAAAGGTGGGAAAAGTCACCTTGGCCCCGGCCCGCGTGGTACATTTCACTTGTAAGTGCACCTGTTCGCCAATCAGTAGAGAAGCTGAGTCAGCTCGTACTTCCACCACCGTTTGTCCCCATTGCGGCAAAGCCATCGCAAAGTACAACAAGGCCAAGATGCAAATAGTCTTCAAGTTCATAGTTAGTGTAATCAGTCAGAGAGTAAGTACACAATCAATAGCAATTATTAAAAGGGGCACACCGATTATCCTCTTCTTGCGAAAAGAGTCATCAGGGGTATTACAAAATCGCTTTCCGTGTTGATAGCCGCAAAGCCGGCTCCGCAGCGTTTAAAGAGGTCTGCTATTTGTTCCTGACTTTCGCGCCACCATCTTCGGTGATGTTCACGTGTACATTGGTTGCCCGTGTCCACGTACTGTTCGTGCCCCGTTTCAGCGTCTGCCACGCGGAGTAGCCCCACGTTGGGTAGTTCGGCCATACGTTCATCGTAGAGGCGCAGTCCTATCAAGTCGTGTTTGCGTGCTACCACAGAAAGCGGTTTAGCAAAATTTCCGGTATCAAAGAAATCGCTCATCATAAAAGCGATGGTGCGTTTGGTCATCACGCGCATAAAGTACTCCATCGCATTTCCTACATCAGTCCGTTTGCCTTGCGGTGTGAAGTTGAGCAGTTCCCGTACGATACAGAGAATGTGGCGTTTGCCTTTGGCCGGTGGAATAAATTTTTCAATTCTGTCGGAGAAAAGGATAGCACCCACTTTGTCGTTATTCTGCATGGCCGAGAAAGCCAGCGTGGCAGCAATTTCCGCCGCCAGTTCCCTCACGGTGCGATCTCTCGTGCCAAACAAGCCGCTGGCGGAGACATCAACCAGTAACATCACCGTCAGTTCACGTTCTTCTTCAAATACCTTGATGTAAGGTCTGTTCATGCGTGCCGTAACATTCCAGTCAATATCGCGCACATCATCGCCCGGCTGGTACTCGCGTACTTCAGCGAACGACATGCCGCGTCCTTTGAAAGCGGCATGATACTCTCCGGCAAAGATGTTGTTCGACAGTGCTTTGGTCTTAATTTCCAAGCGTCTGACTCGTTTGAGTAGTTCGGCTGTCTCCATGAATTGAAGGGGGTGTTTTTATATAGATTTCTGAAGTTACCTATAGTTACCGATGGCTTTAATAATCAATAGAAGCCTAAGGCACTTCCACCTTGTTAAGTATCTCGCGCACCACATCATCGGCTTTCATATCGTCCGCTTCGGCCTCGTAAGTCAGTCCGATGCGATGGCGGAGTACATCCGGTGCAATCGCGCGCACATCTTCCGGCACCACATAGCCTCGGTGTTCCATGAAAGCTCTGGCGCGTGCTGCCAGTGCCAGATTAATGCTTGCGCGGGGAGAACCGCCGAAAGCGATGTACCCTTTCATCTCTTTCAGCCCGTATTGTTCAGGGTAGCGTGAGGCAAATACCAAATTGGCTACATATTGTTCAATACGTTCGTCTACATACACCTGTTTCACCAGTTCGCGAGCTCGAACGATGCGAGCCGGATTTGTTGTGGGCAATGGTTGGGAGAATGAACCGTTAATGTGTGCTCGCACAATTTCCTTCTCTTCTTCCAGTGTAGGATAATCCACCATTACTTTCAGCATAAAGCGATCCAGCTGCGCTTCCGGCAGAGTGTAAGTACCTTCCTGTTCAATCGGGTTTTGTGTGGCCATCACCAAGAAGGGGTCGGGTAGGGCATAAGTGTTATCCCCGATGGTGATATGTCTCTCTTGCATCGCTTCGAGCAATGCACTTTGCACCTTGGCCGGTGCACGGTTAATCTCATCGGCCAAAACGAAATTGGCAAAGACAGGACCTTTTTTCACTTTGAATGATTCCTCCTTCTGGCTGTAGACTAGTGTGCCTACCACATCAGCGGGCAGCAAGTCCGGTGTAAACTGAATACGTCCGAACTGTGCGTCAATCAGTCCCGCCATCGTTTTGATGGCCAGCGTCTTAGCCAGCCCCGGAACACCCTCTAGCAGGATATGTCCGTCGGCAAGCAATCCGATGAGCAAAGTATCAATCAAATGCTTTTGTCCCACGATGTGGCGGTGCATACCACCTGTCAAATCATCAATAAAGCCCGTTTCTGCCTCAATCATGGCGTTCAGGCTGCGAATGTCTGTTTGTGCTGACATAATCTGAAAGCGTTTATGTATAAGGAATAGAGCATAGTAGTCGGATATCTGTTCCAAAAGATGCCCGCTACTGCACCGCTGTTCCAAAAAACAACGCAAAATTACCTCTTTTCAACATACGAACATCTACATAGTATTTAAAAATAGCTAATCGTTTCCACAAAGCCTATCCTTTCTTCGGCTTTTAAGCCGGTTGCCATCAGTTGTGGTCCACAAAGAGGCATGTCTATACCAACAAAGGCGTAACCCGGAAGATGCTTGCTGATAGAGGCAGGTCATTTTCCGGGCTACGCTTTTCTCGTGTTTTAACCTTGGGGAAAACGGGTTTTTATATTAAGTCGCTGAAATACGCGTGAGCGATGGGGCGGAGGTTGTACTGCGAGGCCATCACTTCGCCGTATGCTCCGGCGGAACGGAAGGCGATGAAATCTCCCCGATGCGTTTGGGGAAGAATTTCGCCCTTGCCGAATACATCGCTGCTTTCACAGATGGGGCCCACCACATCGTAAGCTTCGCTGGACAGTTCAGGGTCAGCACTGATATTTTGCGTGCAGTGGTGTGAACCATACATGGCGGGGCGTATGAGATCCGTGAAGCCGGCATCCACAATAACGAACTGTTTGGTGTGTCCCTGCTTCACATAGAGTGTGCGGGCGATGAGCGTACCACATTGCCCCACCACGCTGCGGCCCAGTTCAAAATGCACTTGTTGATTCGGACGCAATTGTAAATGATCCACAAATATTTTGAAATATCGGGCAAAGTCGGGGACGGGGTGTTCGTCGGGATGCTCATAGTCAATACCCAGACCGCCGCCCAAGTTGATATTTTCCGTATATATGCCGGCTTTTTCCAATTCATTCTGCAACTCGTTCACCTTCTCGCAAAGCTTTCTGAAAGGTTCCATGTCTGTGATTTGGCTGCCGATGTGAAAATGCAGGCCGACATACTCTACTCCGGGCAACTCCTGGGCCCGACGGATGGCCAACAGAGTATCGTCCCAGGCAATGCCAAACTTGTTTTCGTTCAGGCCCGTAGTGATTTTTGCATGGGTGTGAGCGTCTACGTTGGGGTTAATCCGGAAAGCAATGCGCGCCTTTGTCCCAAGGGAAACGGCCAATTCGTTGATAACCTCCAGTTCCGGCAAGCTTTCCACGTTGAAGCTGTGAATGCCCGCTTCGAGAGCCAGTATAATCTCCCGGTCCGTTTTGCCCACCCCGGCAAAGACAATGCTTGAAGGGTTAAAACCGGTTTGCAGTGCAGCATGTATTTCTCCGCCCGAAACGCAGTCAGCCCCCAATCCGGCCGCACTGATGATTTGCAGCAGGCGTGGGTTGGCATTGGCCTTGATGGCATAGTGAACATGGTATTGGGGCAGGTTGGCAGTGCAGCGTTGAATGGTTTGGAGCGTCGAATGCAACAGCTCCAGGTCGTAATAATAGAAAGGAGTGTCCAGTTTTTGAATTTGTGCTAAAGGGAAGTTCATAAGTTATCAGCGTTGAAAATCCCTGTCCCCAGGTGAGGACAGGGAAATAGATGATGTTTTTAAGCTCTATTCTCGGAAACGAACAGCTTACTGCTCAGTGCGCAGAGTGCGGCTCGCTTGTCTGATTCGCGCACCAGCAGAGAAATGTTGTGGTTGCTGCCGCCGTAGGAAATCATGCGCACGGGTATTTCTGCCACGGCTTCCACCACCCGTGTTTCAAAGCCCACGTTACCCCAGCGGAGGTCGCCCACCACGCAGATGATGCACATGTTTTCATCTGTTTCCACCGTGCCGTACTTTTTCAGTTCTTCGGTGATGGAAGCCAGGTGTGCCGTGTTGTCAATCGTTACCGTAACGCCCACTTCGCTGGTGGTGACCATATCAATCGGCGTATGGTTAGTTTCAAATATCTCAAACACCTTGCGGAGGAAGCCCGTAGCCAACAGCATACGCGATGACACAATTTTGATGGCAGTGATGTTATCTTTAGCTGCCACAGCCTTGATCGTGCCACGCTGCATCTCGTTGTTGATGATAGTGCCCGGAGCCCCGGGGTCCATGGTGTTGAGCAATTTCACGGGAACCCCTGCGTAACGGGCCGGTTGGATACAGGTGGGATGCAGAATTTTTGCACCGAAGTAGGCCAGTTCGGCTGCTTCTTCAAAGTTGAGTTGTCGCACGGGCGTAGTGTCTTCCACAAAGCGCGGGTCATTATTGTGCATACCGTCGATGTCTGTCCAAATCTGTATCTCCTCTGCTCCGAGCGTGGCTCCTATGAGGCAGGCCGTATAATCGGAGCCGCCGCGCTGCAGGTTGTCTATTTCACCCAGATGATTGCGGCAGATAAATCCCTGCGTGATATAGAGTTCATAGTCGGGATGCTGTTGGAGTTGTTCGGCCATGTGCGTCTTGATGAAGAGCATATCCGGTTCTCCGTTGTCATCGGTGCGCATAAAGTCGAGTGCCGGAAGGAGTTTTACTTTTACGCCACACTCCAGCAGGTAGTTGGTCACCATGTTGGTGCTCATCAGTTCTCCCTGAGCCAGAATCTCCTTCTCCAATGCCGCGGAATATTCCTGTGTCGTGAAGTTATGTAGGTTTCGGAAGATTGTTTTCAGCAGGTCCTTGGTCTTTTCTGCCGTTTCGGCCAGAGCGTATAGGTTCTCTACATGTTGCATGTAGAGATTGCGGAGTTTGTTGATGACATTGTTGGCCGCTTCTGGATTGCGCTTTTGGATATAGTCGGCAATTTCCACCAGCGAGTTGGTAGTGCCCGACATGGCAGAAAGTACAACGATTTTCGGTTCGCCATCGTGAATGAGTTGGCATACATCTTTCATGCGTTGGGGCGAGCCTACGGAGGTGCCGCCAAATTTCAGGATTTTCATACGCTGTATGTTTGAGTGATAGGTTGTTATCCTTATTTACAAAATCGGGTTGGGTTAAATGGACAGTTCCATGGCCTGGTTATATTCCTCTGTAACGAGCCGGATCTCTCCATCTTGCAGTCGATAGACAATACCGGGAAATTCGGAGAGCAGGTGCAGGTTGTGCGTCACCATGACCACCGCCGTGCCTTTTTCCCGGATATCCAGTAACAGCTGCATGATTTGTCGGCTCGTTTCCGTGTCGAGGTTGCCAATAGGTTCGTCCGCCAGAATGATTTCCGGGTGGTTGAGCAATGCCCGGGCAATGCACACACGCTGCTGTTCGCCGCCCGAGAGTTCGTGAGGGTAATGGTCCATTTTGTCTGCCAACCCCACAAGCTCCATCACCTCCTCCATGCGAGCGGGGCGCAATTTCTTTTTCCACCCCGTGGCCCGCAGTACGAAATCAAGGTTTTGTCTTACTGTGTGGTCGTGGAGCAGTTCAAAATTCTGGAACACGATGCCCAGTTTACGCCGCAGTGGCGGAATATGTTTGTTCTTCAGTTTGCGCAGGTCGTAGTCAAGGATGCGGGCCTGCCCCTGTTTCACGGGCACTTCGCCGTAAAGCGATTTGAGCAGAGTGCTCTTTCCGCTACCCACTTTGCCCACGATGTAAACAAAGTCGCCTCGGTCAACCTGAAAGTTAACATGGGATAGCACAGTGTTGTCTTCATGGCAGAGTGCCACATCGTTGAGATCTATCAGCATGGTTTCTGCGTATTAGTCAAGTTTGAGAACAGCGAGGAACGCTTTTTGCGGCACCTGTACATTGCCGATTTCCTTCATGCGCTTTTTGCCTCGTTTCTGCTTTTCAAGAAGTTTGCGTTTACGGCTGATGTCGCCGCCATAACATTTTGCTGTAACATCCTTGCGCACCTGTTTCACCGTTTCGCGTGCAATGATTTTGGCGCCGATGGCCGCCTGGATGGCAATGTCAAACTGTTGCCGGGGCAACAGTTCCTTCAGTTTTTCGCACATGCGTCGTCCGAAGTACACCGAGTTGTCCACATGGGTCAATGTGGAGAGCGCATCCACCGGTTCGCCGTTGAGCAGAATGTCCAGTTTCACAAGTCGTGAGGGGCGGAAGCCGATGGGGTGATAGTCGAAGGAGGCATAGCCTTTGGAGAGGCTTTTGAGTTTGTCATAGAAGTCTATGACGATTTCCGCCAGCGGCATGTCGTAATACAGTTCCACGCGGTTGCCAGAAACATATTCCTGCTTAATCAATTCGCCGCGTTTACCGAGACAGAGCGTCATGATGTTCCCGATGTAGTCTGTGCGGGTAATGATAGAGGCGCGGATGTACGGTTCCTCGATGTGGTCAATTTCCGTTTGGTCGGGCATACCGGCGGGGTTATGCACTTCTAACAGCGTCTGGTGCTTGTCGTATACATTGTAGCTTACGTTGGGCACGGTGGTGATGACGTTCATGTTGAACTCGCGGTCGAGGCGTTCCTGCACGATTTCCATGTGGAGCAGCCCCAGGAAGCCGCAGCGAAATCCGAAGCCCAGTGCCACGGACGATTCGGGTTGGAAGGTGAGTGAGGCATCGTTGAGCTGCAACTTCTCCAAGCTGGCGCGCAACTGCTCAAAGTCCTCTGTTTCCACGGGATACACACCGGCAAACACCATGGGCTTCACCTCCTCAAAGCCGGAAATGGCCTTCTCGCAGGGGGTTGCCACACTGGTAATGGTGTCGCCCACCTTCACCTCGGTGGCTGTTTTGATGCCGCTCACGATGTAGCCCACGTCGCCGCATTTCAGTTCCTTTCGCGGCGAGAGGTCCATTTTCAGTACGCCCACCTCGTCGGCATGATACCGTTTGCGTGTATTGACAAAGAGCACCTCTTCGTCCTTGTGGATGGAGCCATTGACAATTTTGTAGTAAGCAATGATGCCCCGGAAGGGATTGAACACGGAGTCGAAGATTAGTGCCTGCAACGGCGCGTTTTCATCGCCCGTAGGAGCGGGAATGCGTTCAATCACGGCGCGCAGGATATCGTCAACCCCCTGTCCGGTGCGTCCTGAGGCGCGGATAATCTCTTCGCGCTTGCAGCCGAGCAAATCAATGATTTCGTCTTCCACCTCCTCCGGCATGGCGTTCACCATGTCGCATTTGCTGAGCACGGGAATGATCTCCAGGTTGTGCTCAACAGCCATGTAGAGGTTGGAGATGGTTTGCGCCTGCACGCCCTGCGTAGCATCCACCAGCAGGAGGCAACCTTCGCATGCCGCAATACTGCGCGACACCTCATAGGCAAAGTCTACGTGTCCCGGTGTGTCGATAAGGTTGAGCCGATAGGTTTCGCCGTTGAGCGTATACTCCATCTGTATGGCGTGGCTCTTGATAGTGATGCCTCTTTCGCGCTCCAGGTCCATGTCGTCGAGCATTTGCCCTTCTGTAACTTGGATAGTTTGTGTGCGCTCCAGCAAACGGTCGGCCAGGGTACTTTTGCCGTGGTCGATATGGGCTATGATACTGAAATTGCGTATGTGCTTCACGTGAGGAAGGAAATTGAGATTGTAGGAAATCGCCGGTCTGTAGCCGGTGCTTGCAGGTCGTATCCGAGCGTGTTCCTATATATAATATTGAGTATGAACTGATGAAGGGGGATGTGCTTATGTCTGCTGTGGTCAGAATTTCTCTGCCGCCTCGAAGCTGACTGCGTGGGAGAGGTCCTTTTCGCTAAGCACCACCTCATCGCCCTGGATGGGCCAGTCGATGCCTAAGGAAGGATCGTCGTAGCGTATGGAACACTCACACTCAGGGGCGTAGCGATTGTCCACCTTGTAAGTGAACACGGCGGTGTCGCTGATGACCTGGAAGCCATGGGCAAATCCGCGCGGGATGAACAGCTGGCGTTTGTTCTCAGCCGAGAGCTCCACCATCACGTGTCGGCCAAAGGTGGGAGAGTCCTGGCGCAAATCAACCGCCACGTCTACCACCGTGCCCTGCAACACGCGCACCAATTTGGCCTGTGAAGCTTCGCCCCGCTGGTAGTGGAGGCCGCGTAGCACACCGCGCGATGACATGGACTGGTTGTCCTGCACAAAGTGGACTTCATGGCCCATCGAACGGTTGAAATCCTCTTCGCGCCACGTTTCCATAAAGTAGCCGCGTGCGTCTTCAAACACACGGGGTTCGAGGATGAACACATCCTGGATATTTGTTTGAATATATTTCATGAAGGGTATATAATCAATGAAGGTCTATCTTTCCTTCGTTTATAGTCAGCCAGAACTCTGTCTGTTCGGGATGTTCCACCATGCCGTCGCAGAGGACGTCTTCAATATGCTGGCGAATGGCCCGTTTGAGTGAGCGGGCACCATAGTGGGTGTCGAAACCTTTGTCCACGATAAACTGTACCACCTCGTCGGTCCATTCTAAGCGGAATCCGTTTTGTCCCATCCGCTCTATTAGCTCGTTCATTTCCAGTAGGGCTATTTTTGCCGCACTCTCTTTGTTGAGCGGGTTGAACATGATGATGTCGTCTAATCGGTTGAGAAATTCGGGGGCAAACTGTTTGCGCAGTGCTTTCAGCACAATGCTTTCGGCTGCTTCGCCCGTCAATCCCTCCTCCGGTCGGTTAAAGCCAACCCCTGCACCGAACTCACGGAGCTGCTTGGTGCCGCTGTTCGAGGTGAGTATGATGATGGTGTTGCGGAAGTCCACCGTGGTGCCGTTGCCGTCGGTGAGTCGGCCTTCATCCATCACTTGCAGCAAGGTATTGAACACGTCGGGGTGTGCCTTCTCTATTTCGTCGAGCAGCACCACGGAGTAGGGATGGCGGCGCACCCTTTCGGTGAGTTGCCCGCCCTCTTCGTAGCCCACATATCCCGGAGGTGCTCCGAGCAGACGGCTCACGCTGTACTTCTCGCCGTATTCGCTCATGTCGATGCGTATCAGTGCATCCTTGGTAGCAAACATCCATTGTGCCAAACACTTTACCAAGTGTGTCTTTCCCACACCCGTGGGACCCACAAAGAGGAAAGTTCCGATGGGGTGGTCGGGACCCTTCAAACCCATGCGGTTGCGCATGATGGCTCGGGTGAGTCGTTCCACCGCCTTGTCCTGTGCAATGACCTTGGCCGAAAGTGCCGCCTTCATGCCTTGGAGCCGTTCGCTTTCTGCTGCAGCCACGCGGGCAGCCGGCACACCGCTCATGGAGGAAACCACATCTGCCACGTCAGCCTCGTCCACCACAATCGGGTGGGCGGCCACTTCGTTTTGCCAGCGCAGTGTCAGTTCGTCCAGTTCCTTCGTCAGTCGGGTAACTTCATCGCGCAGATTGGCCGCAGCCTCATAGTTCTGTGCCTGGGCCGCTTGCATCTTGGCCTCACGCACATGTTCTATTTCCTTTTCCTTCTCTTCTAAGAACTTCGGGTTTTCCGAGCCGGCCAGATGCTTACGTGCGCCGGCCTCGTCGAGCGCGTCGATGGCTTTGTCGGGCAATGCACGGTCTGTGATGTAGCGCGCTGTCAGTCTGACGCACGCTTCCAAAGCTTGTTCCGTATAGGTAACGTTATGGTGTTCCTCGTAACGTTGTTTGATGTTTTGCAGAATGGCGAGCGTTTCATCCGTTGTGGTCGGTTCCAGCATGATTTTCTGGAAACGTCGGTCCAAAGCTCCATCCTTCTCGATGGTCTTTTTAAACTCGCCCGTTGTGGTAGCACCGATACATTGCACCTCGCCCCGAGCCAAGGCCGGTTTGAGAATGTTGGCGGCATCCAGACTTCCGGGTGCCGAGCCGGCACCGATGATGGTATGGATTTCATCGATAAAAAGCACGATTTCCGGATGTTGCTTCAGTTCTGCAATCAGTCGGCGCAGGCGTTCTTCAAACTGTCCGCGGTATTGCGTGCCCGCCACGATAGAAGCCATGTCAAGGGCCACGATGCGTTTTCCCAAAAGCAGGCGAGGCACCCGCCGATGTGCTATGCGGTCGGCCAGTCCCTCCACGATGGCACTTTTTCCCACACCCGGTTCGCCAATAATGATGGGATTATTCTTTTTGCGGCGGCACAAAATCTGCACTACTCGTTCAATTTCCCCTTCGCGACCTACCACGGGGTCCAGCCCGCCTTTAATGGCCACGGCTGTCAAATCCGTGCCGAAGTTGTCCGTGATAGGTGTGTCGCTTGAAGGCTTTTTCTCCTGCGTCTTGGGCGATGACGACGTAAATCCCTGTCCCGGTTTGTCATCGCCGGGGTAGGGAGCATCGGCTTCATCGGGAAAATCGAAGTTGCTTTTCACTTGTTTATTCCCCCCCTTATTCACCAACGCCTCGTAAGTAATGCCAAAAGACTGGAGCAAACTTTTTGCCTCGTTGTTGCGGTCGTGCATGATGGCGCGCAACATGAGCAGTGCCGGTTCGCGTTCGTCGCCGGTCAGTCTGTTTTCTAAGGCTAACAGTTTGATGATGCGTGTACATTCTGTGTCGAAAGGAGGTATAAAATCCCGTTCCGGTGCTGCGTGAAGTTGTTCGCTGTTTGCCAGCATATCGTCCACTTTTTGGCGAATGGCATCCATGTCCGTATTCATTTCCTTCAATCGTTCCGTGCTCTTAAAGGGTACGTCCAATGTGCTTCGCAGTAGGCAGAGCGAAGTAATTTCAATAAAACCGTAGCGTAGTGCTATGGCTTTGCTCTCGTTGAGAATGCGTGCCGTGTCGGCAGGTATTTCGTAGTTCATAGGTTCTCTGGTGTGTAAAAGTCTTAATAGTTTCTGAGTTGTAGATGCTTCAGAGGAATGGAGATTGGGGTTTGAAGTTTGGGAAGATACATCTGTCGGGTTGCAGCAATGTATCTACCATGGATAGTATCCTGCTAATCCTCATACCCAAAGATTGAAGTGCCGTTAACCTTATAACCTTTAGCATGGCATAAGATTGACTCGGTATTCTTCCTTTGCAGTGCGGCATAGCTCAAGCAAGCCTGACTCTGCTCTCACATGCACAAGCCGTCCATACTTCTGAAAGTGAAATAAATATATAAATATCGATTTCTTTTAATATGTAGTCATTCGGGTGCAAAGTTAGTGCAAGGCGAGAGCAATGAAAAGGAAAAACGCAGTTTTTTGCTTATCATAGC
>OBLI01002456.1_pt1 | contig 15729 bp, 10 predicted proteins | sample 1519701 | NCBI WGS metagenome assembly OBLI01 (sample SAMEA3663005, study PRJEB22513) | pig gut metagenome | biome: pig gut; feature: pig-associated habitat; material: faeces | place: France | collected 2012 | reverse complement strand
TGTCCACCGCATTTATCAGGGATGGGGAGAGCGGGCAGGATTCTCAGGCCATTTCCTCCTCACATACCATGATGCCCCCATCGCCTTTGGGACATACGACACAGACGGTACACACACCGGAACTCTCTCCGTCCGGGACAGGAAGCAGTCAGGGGTCTGGCTGACGTTCAGGGGGAGGAAAGGCTGTGCTGTAACGCTGTATACCGCATCATCGTTCACATCGCGCGAGGGCGCACTGCTTAATCTCATAGCCGAGACTGACAGCATGACAAAGCCTTTTGGGACAATGATGCGCGAGAATGCCGCCTCATGGTGCCGCCGCTTCCACACGATAGATGTTGAGGATAGCTGCGCATCGCGCGTCAGGCAGTTCTATGGTGCAATGTACCGCGCATCTTTCCTTCCGCGTGAGACAAGCGATGTCGACGGCTCGCGTCCACGTTTCGCCGATACATATTCTACAATAGTCCGCCCCTCCGTCCATGCTGTGTCCTATGGCGACTTCTCCATGTGGGACACATACCGTGCGCTCCATCCCCTTCTCAATATCATAACCCCAAGGCTGTCGGGCAGGATGATGCAGTCGCTTGTCGATATGGCCCGTGAGGGCGGATGGCTCCCCATCTTCCCATGCTGGAACAGCTATACCGCCGCGATGATAGGCGACCATGTCTCTGTCTCTCTCGCTGATGCATGGGTTAAAGGTGTACGCCATTTTGATGGGAAAGAGGCTTACCGGTATATGCGCAAGAACGCCTTCCTCTCTCCCCAGTCCCATGCCGACTATGCAAACGGTAAGGGGAGGCGTGCGCTCGCCTCGTACCTCAAGTATGGATATGTGCCTCTTGAGGATGCTGTGGCCGATGCCCACCATAAGGAGGAGCAGACATCGCGCACTCTTGAGTATGCGTTTGATGACTTCGCTGTTGCGCAGATGGCAAAGGCCCTTGGGTATGATGATGACTATGCGGCGCTGATGAGACGCTCCGCCAACTGGAAGAATGTGATAAACCCCAAGACGCACCACGCCGACGGACGGCATGCCGACGGACGGTGGGCGATGTGTCAGGAGCAGACACGGCGCATGCCGTTCATAACAGAAGGCGCCCCCTGCCATTATACATGGTATGTCCCTCATGATATAGAGGGGCTGTTCGAGCGCCTCGGCGGTCACGGGCAGGCTGTGGAGATGCTCGACACATTGTTCTCGAAAGGATATTATTGGCATGGGAATGAGCCCTGCCATCAGATACCATGGCTGTATGCTGCCGCAGGAGAGGCTGAGCGGGCAGACCGTTGGATAAGGTATATCATGGAGACAGAGTATAACGACACTCCGGGAGGGTTGTCCGGGAATGATGATGCAGGGCAGATGTCTGCATGGTATATATTTGCATCCATGGGGTTCTACCCCCTTTGTCCTGCCACACCGTGGTATGTCGTCTCACGCCCCGCATTCCCGTATGTCAGACTCAATTTTGATAGCGGACGCCATTTCACTTTCAGGCGTTCATCAGCAGTCACCCAGCCGACATTGAATGGTGAGCCGATGCCATATCCACGGCTGAACCATTTCGACCTGCTCTCTGGAGGAGAGATGCTTTTCCCCTGAGCAGAAGCAGTGACGGTAGGATAGGGGAGCGATTCTGATTGTAAAGATTCTGATTGTAAAGAAGGATAAGGAAGTCAAATCCCCCTCTTCCCCCAGTCACGCCACGAAAAAAAATATAAGTACAAAAAAAAATCATTCCACACACACATATATATATGAGCAAAACAATCATAGATCTTTTTGAACAGTCTGTAAGCCAGTACCCTGATAATACATTTCTGTTAGAGAAAACAGGAAAGGCGTACAGCCCCACAACCTATTCTGAGGTGAGACGCCTTGTCTATCGTCTCGGAGCAGGTCTCCAGGCTCTCGGCATCAGGAAAGGTGAGAATATGGCGCTCCTCAGTGAGGGACGTAACATGTGGATTATCGGCGAGCTTGCGATGTTCTATGCCGGTGCAGTCAATGTGCCCCTTTCTGTCAAGCTCGAGGAGAGCAACGACCTCCTCTTCCGGCTCGTGCATGGCGAGGTCAGATGCATCATGGTCTCCGGGACACAACTGGCCAAGATACGCCTGATAAAGAACCAGATGCCAAATCTCCGCCATATCATCATCTTCGACGAGCAGGATGAATATGAGGAGCGTGAGATGCATGTCTCCTCGTTGTTCGATATGGGCGACACATACCTGCAGGAGCATACAGAGGAGGAGATGCTCAAGGTGGCAAGGTCTATAAGGAATGACGACTTGGCGACAATCACATACACCAGCGGCACTACGGCCGACCCCAAGGGCGTGATGCTTACCCACAGGAACTACACGGCCAACGTGGAGCAGGCGCTGACCCTTGTCGATATAGACGAGAAATGGCGCACACTCATCATTCTGCCCCTGGACCACTGTTTCGCACATGTCGTCGGGTTCTACATCATGATGTCGCGTGGCGCTGCTGTCGCCACGGTACAGGTGGGACGGACACCCATGGAGACACTGAGGAACATACCTGTGAATATCCGTGAGGTGCGACCCCATTTCATTCTCAGCGTCCCCGCCCTCGCCAAGACATTCAAGAAAAACATCGAGGGGGCAATCCGCGCTAAGGGGAAGCCCACGACAGCCCTCTTCAATATGGGCATGAGAGCCAGGCAGATATATTATGGTGACAGCAATCTGGACAGGAAAGGCCTCAGGGTACTTATGAGACCGCTCGTAAGTCTTTTCGACCGCCTCATATTCTCTAAGGTAAGACAGAATTTCGGAGGGGAACTGAGATTCTTCATCGGTGGTGGAGCATTGCTCAACAAGTCATTGCAGAATTTCTACATCGGCGTGGGGATACCCATGTATCAGGGCTATGGCCTCTCAGAAGCGACACCCGTATTGTCATCGAACGGCCCACGACGCTATCGGCTCGGTTCGAGCGGCAAGGTTGTGACACCTCTCGAGTTGAAGATATGTGACGATTGTGGCAGAGAGCTTCCTATAGGCGGGTTGGGGGAGATTGTCGTCAAGGGAGAGAATGTCATGGCCGGATATTGGAAGAATCCCGACGCCACGGCCGAGACAGTGCGTGACGGTTGGCTATACACAGGCGACCTCGGATATATGTCATCAGAGGGACTGCTCTATGTGAAGGGGCGTTTCAAGAGCCTCCTGATATCATCTGATGGTGAGAAATACTCTCCTGAGGGTATAGAGGAGACAATCGCCGGGCAGTCTCCTTACATCGAGCAGGCTATGCTGTATAACAACCAGTCGCCTTATACCATAGCCCTTATCGTCCCTAACAAGGACGCTATCGCCAGGGCTCTCGCCAGGGAGAGCATGACACTCCATACAGAGGAGGGCAGGCGCGCCGCCCTATCCCTGTTAGACACGGAGATGGCCAAGTACAGGAAAGGCGGAATGTATGAGGGCATGTTCCCGGAGAGATGGTTGCCAAGCTGTTTCTGCGTGCTGCCAGAACCATTCACCGAGCAGAACCAGATGCTCAACAGTACAATGAAGATGGTGCGTGGGAAGATAGAGAAGGCGTATTCATCGCGCATAGACGCCCTCTATACAGCAGAGGGGAGACAGTTGTGCTCAGAGGATAATCTCAAGTCGATAGCCGTGTAGTAAGTTTTGTACTTCAGCTGTATATATTAAAAGACATAGGGTAGGGGGAGGAGACATCCGCTGTCTATATGGCAGATGTCCCCTCCCCCTCTCGCATGTCTGTATGTCACAATTCGCGTGGGGATATCTTATAGTCTCTCTCCACAATGACGGCAGTAGCGGTCAGCTGAGCCCACCTCACCACCACAGCGCGGACATTTCCCGTCCTCTACCTTATCCTTGGTGACATCAATCATTGTAGCAGAGACGATGCCTGTGGGCACAGCGATGATTGTATAGCCAAGGACCATGACGAGAGATGCGAGGAAGCGTCCTACTGGAGTGGCTGGGGTGATATCTCCGTAGCCTACAGTCGTCAGTGTCACTATGGCCCAATATATCGAGGTGGGGAGGTCACGGAAGTTCTCGTCATTGCCACCCTCGATAATATACATCAGTGTGCCAATACACACGACAAGGATACACACGAAAAGGAAATAGACGAGAATCTTCACTCTGCTGCGACGTATCGACTCAAGCAGCAGATATCCCTCGTTGATGAACGAGAAGAGCTTGAAGATACGGAATACGCGTATGAATCTGAACGCACGGAGGATAAGCATATAGCGTGCGGCAGGGAAAATTATAGTCAGATATGGAGGGAGGATAGCAAGCAGGTCTATAACACCGAAGAAGCTCGTCGCATACTCCCGGCGTGACGGGCTGCACCATAGGCGCAATGCATACTCTACTGTGAAGAACAAGGTCAGTATAGCCTCCACTGTCTCAAGGGCGTCCTTGTAATACCCGACGACGTGTGGCATGCTCTCAATGAACATGACAATAAGGCTCACAGATATGGCTACGATTACAGCGACATCGAATGTCTTGCCTGCCGGGGTGTCTGATTCGAAGATTATCGAATAGAGGCGCTTCTTGTCTTTGATTGTCTCGATTATCTTTCTCATGAGATTAGTTGGATAGAGGGGAATGGTGTGAAAAAAAAATTCCGGGGTGGTGTCGGCCATGCACACGGTTTATCACCAAGGGGCTGGGGCAGGGGGTAAGCCCACACGCTCACAGCCCTTGGCTATCCCCCAGCTTATCGCAGACGAACCATTCCTATACACCGCAGAGGAGCAGGCACACATGGGGGCCGCCTGCTGTACGGTGAGGCTGACAGTATCCCACATGAAGAAGAAGGAGGAGGCTGGGATATGCAGGACAGGGGATGTGGAATGCAGGAGGAGGAGGGGATATGCTGGAGAGGGATGCGGAATGCGGAAGAAGGAGGCTGGAATGTGACCTCTGTCTTTAAGAATGTCTACATATCAAAGAAATCCTCCCCGCCCTCATCCTTCTTTGGTTTCGGCTTCAGATTCCGCTTCAGCTTGCCGTTCTCGTCAAACAGCCCGTATGTTGTGCGCAATACCCTGAACTCTGTCCTTCTGTTCAGCTGGTTGCATATCTCCTGCTGTTCAGGCTTCAGTTTCTGGATGAACTCTTCTGTCAGCACATCATCAGCCTTCAGCCATTTATAGTATTCTGACAGTTTTTTACGTATGACCTTTGGCTTGCCTTTCCCGTATCCGACAGGTGTCAGCCTCTCTTTCTCTACGCCGTGTTGTGTCAGATAGTCGCATACGGATTCGGCACGACGTTGTGAGAGGTTCTTGTTGTATGTCTCTGAGCCGCGATAGTCACAATGGGCTGACAGCTCGATGGTGATATTGGGATTCTCCTTAAGCATTGTGGCAAGACTGTCGAGCGCGGCAGCCGACTCAGGTTTCAAGGTCGCTTTGTCAAAGTCATAGAAGATATTGTGGATGAGCGTGGGAACGCTGATATTGACAAGCGGGAATTGCAGTGTGTGCTCTACCGACTCCTTCGTCTCCCCAACCTCGAGCTCCTCTCTATGGTTCAGGTATCCCTGGCATGTGGCGAGGAATATATAGCTGACTCCAGGTGTCACCTCCTCCTCGAACGAGCCGTCGCCCCTCACGCTTATCTTGAGGTTTGTACCGTCTGAGCCTACCATACGGACAAGCGCCCCGGGCAGCTCGTATCCATCAGTCTCATAGACCCATCCCTTGACCGTCTGCACTATCTCTGGATTCTCAAAGCTGTATATATTGTCATACCCATGGCCTCCGTCGCCTCTGTTGCTCGAGAAGAATCCGCGGTTCTGTCTTCCCTCGAAAGTCATGCCGAAATCGTCGCCTTGTGAGTTCAGCGGATATCCCGGATGGACAATCTTCAGTTTCCCGTCGGTGCCTGTTGTCGCATAATAAATATCCAGTCCTCCAAACCCCACACGGCCGTCGCTTGAGAAATAGAAGTCGCCATTAGGCCTGAATGTCGGGAACATCTCGTTCCCCGGTGTGTTTATCTCAGGCCCCAAATTCTCCACGCCTCCATATCCGGCGGGTGTTATCCTCGCTCGCCACAGGTCCAGTCCGCCTTGTCCTCCTGGCATATCGGACACGAAGTATATCCATTCCCCATCGGGCGATATGGCAGGATGTGCGAAGCTGGACAGCGTGTCACGTGTCAGCTCTACGTCAGCCGCCTTCCCCCAAGCGGCGTCGCTGCGTGATGATTTCTTTATCTGTGCGTATCGTGGATATTGGTCGTCTGTGGCACATTGTGTCAGGAACATTTCTCTTCCATCGGGTGTGAGAGAGCAGGTTCCCTCGTCAGCCACGGTGTTCAGACCTCCTCCTACTGGCTCTGGCTTCTGCCATTTACCGCGGTCGTCCTTCTGCGAGACGAATATATCTCCCCCTTTTGTCCCTGTGATTCCGCTTATCTCATCCCCCTGTGCCTCATTACGTGTAGAGGTGAAATAAAGGTGGTCATACTGGTCGCCTGTCAGCATAGGCGAGAAATCAGCACGTCGTGAGCAGAAGATATCCATCCTCTTGACAGTATATCCCGACCCTTCCTTCTTGGCCTTTGCCGCTGTCTGTGCGGATAACAGTCCGTTTATGGCGAGCTTGTTATCTGGCATGGAGTCTATGATTTCTGTGAGAGTCTTCTCGGCATTACGGTAGTCTCCAGCTTTCAGCATCTGGCGTGCCATGGCCAGTTTGTCTTCATTTGTCGCTGTGTTGTACCTTATGGCGTTCCTGTATGCCGCGATGGCCTTCTGTGTGGCGTTTATGCGCTCATAACAGTGTGCGCTTTTCTGTGCGAGTATTCCGCGCCTTGTCCTGTCCTTGGCCGGTGTCTTGGTGTATGCGGCCTTGAACTGTTCCGCTGCATCAAAATACTCACCTATTGACAGATGCTTCTCTCCACGCTTTATATGTTTGTCAGCCCCGCATGAAGCCAGTGCCAGCATAACAATCGTTAGAGACAACATGTATGTGATACCATGGCCCAGGACATGCGCTATGCCATGTCTGTCCGTTTGGTATGGCTGTCTCCGGTGTTTTCTGTCCTTGACTGTTAAGAAAGTATGCATGATTTTATTTACGGGTGAATGTATTGTATATGATACATAAGGGGAGGGGGTAGCGTCTCCTTGCTCGTTATTCATCGTCGTCGCCAGTGTATAGCAATACGCTTGTAGCGCCGAGAGTGAACAATGTGCCATCGTGTATCACTCTGCGTTCACGGTCTCCCAGGATTGTGTTGTCGACGAATGTTCCGGTATTTGATGGTCCGTCACTGAGTGTGTATTTTATCCTCCCCTTTTTGTCACGTGAGACGTTAATCTTGCAATGGTGAAGGTCAAGTGATGGGTCGCAGCTTTCTATCGGACACTGTATATCGTTCCCCTTGGCGTATTTGCCTATAATGTTGTCGCCCATTCTGAGAGGCAGAATCTGCTTGTAATGGAATGAGTTCTCTATGACATGTATAGAGCCGAAGGCCATGTCGGCAGCCTCGTCCCCTGTCTCTTCCCTGACCTCCTTGCGTGTCTTGTGGAGAGTGGATTTGCCCATGCGTATGGCAAACTGTTTACCACACTCCTCACACTGGAAGACCAGCTGCTGTCCATCCTCGTATCTCGTCTCGTCGAATATTATATAATTGTCACATTTGGGGCATCTTACTCTTTTCATATATCTCTTTTGTTTGTTGTTGGTGGGGGTAAGTGTGTGTGGTTATTGTGGCCTTTGCCTGTCTATCTTCGCCAGCTTGCTCCTGTACGGATATTGGGGGCACCTTATAGAAATGACTTTGCCCAAGGCTGGTGCCCTGGGTCTCAAGTCTGTATGATGGCGCTCTGGCCTTCCTGTATTATATGCTGTAAATAGTCACGGACATTTGTCCCTCCTCAAGTGTCGGGGGGTATTCTCTTGGGGGGGTATTCTCTTGGTGGGCATTGTCTCTCATCTGACCTCCATCACCCATCCCTCTTTGAATGCTGATGCCGCGGCCCTGAGCTCTGCCAGACATTGCTTTGCTTCCTCCTGAGTTGTGAAACGTCCGTATATCACTTTCGCCCCGTTGCTCCGTTCTATCACCTCAGCCTTGTCCAACCCTGCTTCCTTCAGGTTTCGGGCATAGGCCTCGCCATTGGTCCGTGTCACTCTGCTTGCCAAGACGATGGTATAGAATGTGTTGGTTTTCTCCGTGTTCACCTCCTTGCCTGGCGTCTCTCCGTCAGCCTGTGTGGCCGTTTTGTCAGGCTCGGTCTCTGCCGTCTTGGTATTGTCCTCCGCCTTTATGGTTTCCTGCTCTATTGCCCCGCTGTCGTTCAGTCCGTACCGCTCCGGTTTGTCCTGTGTTGAGCGTAATGCCTCAGGCAGGATATTGAACAGTACACCGGTGTCGATATAGCTTCTTGTCAGCTCAGGCTGTGTCGTCTTGCCGAGCGGGAGCACGCAGATGAAGAGTGTTATGACAACAGCCGCCACTAATGCCACTCTCCTCAGTGTACCCACTTTTATTCTTATTGTCTTCTCCTCTGTGTCTTCTGTGTCGTCCGTCCCGGTGTCATCACCGTGGGTCATCACAAGGCGTGACTCGGGGTGGGGCTGTTCAGTAAGCACGCTGACAGGCGATTTCGCCATCTGTGTGTCGGGCTTTCCTGTGCTTCTCTGTGCGATAGGTTTTATGTCTACAGAGTCCAGCCCATACAGGGAGGGTGTCAGTATTCCAGCCTCACAAGGCTCAAACTCCAGATGTCCGTCGATGCTTGTGCGCAGGATGCCTATATCGTCCAGCTCACACTGCCCCTTGCTCTGCAGAGTCTGCATCATCTCTGCCACTTCGTCCTCTATGCGTCTGACAGCCTCAGGATAGCTTATATCGTATGCCTCAATATATGACTGTGCCAGAAGCGAGTCGTTTATCCTCAGCTGTCCGTTGAATCCGAGTTGTCTTATCGGCGGCACATATGTCTGTGTGTCCTCGTAGTATTTTGCGGCTGTGTGATGTGCCATGAATCCACCGAGTCCTGGGACAATGACGCAGTCGTTGTCCAAAAGCAGAATCTCTATGTGTCTGTATAGCTGTATCACGTTTTTGTGCCGTTTTTATAGTATGTCGCCATTCCTCCCTTCCTCTCCATAGATGGCAAGGAAATCTCTATTAATATTTGTCCTGAAAGGAGGGGAAGTGGATGCAAAGTTACGTTTTTTTTCTTATTGTGCCAAGTGAATCGTCCTTTTTTCGCTTATTTTTTTAAAGTATGACGTTTTGACATATCATGTCGATTTATCCCATATTCCTCACGTCTGCCATTCATCTCAGTCGTTTATAGGTTGATTATCAGACCATATGCCCACCCTCTTATACATAAAGAACACATCCTTATGGGGGGTATGGCTCTTGGTGAGCATTGGATTCAATTCACACACCTTGTCCATCATATAATTGTCCAGCCTGGTTACACCGGGGTATTCAACCTCCTGACCTATTGTTGCCTTGTCCATCATATAATGGTCAAGCCTGGGATACACCCATAAAGCTGTGGTCTCCGAGGGAGGGGATATTTTAGTTTTTTCTCATTAAGAGCCTAATGGCCACTCATCAGGTACATATGAGCTGGTCAAAGAGTATCTCTGAGCCGACCATTCAGTACCTTTTCCGAATGCGATTATAAAGCATTGAGAAATAGTGCGTTATGTCATGGGGCGTTTTGATGTCTATGTCTATTTGCAGGAAGCTGTTCCATCCCCTATGCCAACAGTACGAGTAGAAAGAATAAGGCGAGATGTGCGTATCATGTTTTGCTGCTGACACCATGAGGTGGGGGCGAGGTGATAATTTTCTTGACGGGGATATGCGGAGACCATCATAAGAGAGCGTGGCTTTCAATCCATCGGCGGATATTATGTCGGGCATTATCAGGTTTGACAGCTTCTGAAAGAGGCATACCGGAGGGCGTGATGGCATCAACAACTGTAAATCCCGCCTTGTGGAGTGTGTCCCCGTCTGACACCTTGCCAGCCATAAGCCAGACGGGTTTGTTGTGCCGGGTGGCACGGACGAGGACGCGCTCAGGCAGTTTACCCATCAATGTCTGGCGGTCAGCATTTCCCTCGCCTGTTATGACGATGTCAACATCTGCCACGAGGCTGTCGAAGCCGCAGAGGTCGAGGAGTATGTCTGCTCCTGATGCAGGCTCCGCACCAAGATACTGCATGAAGGCATAGCCAAGTCCCCCCGCTGCTCCTGCCCCAGGCAGAGATGACTTGTCAAAACCGAAATGCTCTGCTGACATTCGGGCGAATGTCCTGTCACGTGAGTCAAGAGCCGTCTGCATGGCATGTGTGGCTCCTTTCTGACGGCCGAAGGTGAATGCTGTCCCATGAGGGCCGTACAGTACATTCCTTACGTCTGAGGCAAGGATAAAGTGGTGGTTCCTGAGCATTGGTATCACACTGTCGAAAGTCCCTCCACAGGCAAAGACATCAATCAGCGAACGCAGCATCCCGATGCCACAGTCGCTCGTACCACTACCTCCCAGACCAATGATGTGATTCGTGCATCCGGACTTCATGGCATGAGCCAAGAGCTCCCCGACACCATATGATGTGGCAACCATCGGATTGAGTTCTCCGGCAGTCATAAGCGTCAGTCCGCAAGCCTTTGATGTCTCTATGATGGACGTTCCGTCGGCGGTCATTCCGTACTGGGCTGTGATTCTCCGCATCATAGGGTCGTGGACTGTGACATCGACAAAAGAGCCTCCCAGGGCATCGGTGAATGCCTCCAACATCCCCTCTCCACCATCAGACATGGGGATAGACACAACCTCAGCACCCATCTCTCCCAGTGCTGTCTCCACAGTCTTCTCTACCTCGACTGACGAGAGGCATCCCTTATACGAGTCTATTGCAAGGAGATATCTCATCTGCCTATCCTCCTGAATATTTGAGCAGCTATGCTGCCTGAGACGTTATGCCATACGGAGAATAATGCTCCGGGAACTGTGGCCATGGGGAACATGGCGAAATGCATGGCCGCAAGAGATGTGGCAAGCCCCGAGTTCTGCATGCCCACCTCTATAGCTATAGCAGTGCGCTTAGGGCGTTCTATCCGACAAAGGAGGGCTGCTGAATATCCTGCGAGAAGACCGAGCGTATTATGCAGAACGACAACTACAGCGACGGTAAGGCTACACTGGATGATGCCTGTAGAGTTGTGCGAGACAATGATGCCAATAATGACTGCTATGGAGAGTGTCGACACCATAGGCAGATATGGCTCGACGCTTGTTCTGATGTTCTGCAAATAATGGCTCACGCACACACCTGAGGCAATAGGGATGATGATGACCTGTATGATGCTCAAGAACATGCCAGAGATATCAATGTTGACAGCCTCGCCTGCAAGTAGGAAAACCAGTGAGGGCGTTATTACAGGAGCAAGCATTGTCGAGACGCCGGTCATGGCTACACTCAAGGGAATGTCTCCTTTGGCGAGATAACAGATGACATTGCTGGCTGTCCCACCGGGACAACAGCCGACGAGAATGACACCAAGGGCAAGATCGGAGGGTAAACCCATAAAGTGGCACAGCAGCCATGCTATTGCCGGCATTAGCACAAACTGTGCAATCTCGCCCAGGATAATCTCTTTTGGATGAAGCAGAACAGGCTTGAAGTCTGAGGCCTTCAGCGTGAGTCCCATACCGAACATGACAATTCCGAGCATGGGAGTGACTGCTTTGGTTGATATCCAATGGAATGATGGGGGATAGAATAGGGCTGAGGCTGCAACCAATACGACAATGATGGTTATATGGGATGCTATCCAGGTGGAGATGTCTTGAAGATGTCCTGTCAGTGTCCTGTACATAGTCTATAAGATGTGGATGTTTCTTAGGCTGAGGTGTGTGTGGCGTTATGTATGTCACTCGCTGCCTTCCCCCCACGTTTGTGATGGGTGATATCGCCGGGAGCCAAGCTTGAGCTAAGCTTGTGATGTGGGATGTAATGTATGTCACTCGCTGCCTTCCTCCCCACGCTTGTGATGTGTGATATCGCCCCGGGAGCCAAGCTTGAGCTATGCTTGGGGGGAGTGGCTCATAGGCTGAGGAGGCTGAAACGAGAAAGAGACAGATGCCGTTTGTGTATGACAACTGTCTCTTACTGCATAAGTGTGATGGTTGGCTTCCCCAATCCCCCTCGTATGATGCTTTGTCCTCCACCATATGGCATTCAATCCGTCAATGTAACCGTGGGATATCTGTAGGCCGATGCTGTCTGTGGGGGTAGGGATATCTGTAGGCCGATGCTGTCTGGGGGGTAGGGGATAGTATCAAATCTTGGATATGATGCCAAGCTTTGTATTCCTCACGAAGTTTATTATCGCCCTTACCTCCTCTCCGTCAGGAACCTGCTGCTCAATCTGGTTGACGGCGTCGAAGACAGATGTCTGTCCGTGGAACAGCAGACGGTATGCGTTTGCAATGTGCGATATTATCTTCTCATCGACATTGTAGTTGCGGAGGATGACTGCATTGACACCTCCGTAGCGCACAGGATTGTCTGTCGCAACGATGAATGGTGGTATATCCTTGGAGAAACGTGTGCCACTCTGAATCATCGAGGCGTCGCCCACACGACTGCCAGGATTGGCTATCACACCAGAGGAGAATATGACACGGTCGCCAATGACACAGTCGCCAGCTATCTTTGTGCCATAGCCGAAGACATTGACGCGGCCAATGTGTGTGTCGTGTGAGATATGGACACCCTCCATGAGGAAATTCTTGTCTCCAATGACTGTCTCGCCATCAGAGTGTGTCGCACGGTTTATGACTACATTCTCACGGATGCAGTTGCCGTCGCCTATTATGAGACGCGAGGCCTCGCCCCGATACTCGAAATCCTGCGGCTCTGCTCCAAGCACAGTGTTCTGGTATATCTTGTTGTCCTTGCCAAGACGGGTGCCGTTCATTATGCTGACATAGGGATATATGGTACAGTTATCTCCTATGACAACATCGTCCTCAATGTAGGCGAACGGATAGATGGTAACATTGTTGCCTATCTTTGCCTTAGGGCTGACATAAGCCTTGTCGCTGATATTGCTCATGTTGTTATGGTATATGAGTGTTAGACATTGTTATTCAATTATTGGGCGCTGTATATTGCTCTCATTCCACCTCAAGAACGCTGCAATAGAGAGGGCTGGCGAGACGGATGGGTTCAATATGACGTTGTGTGAGATACACAACATGTGCCCAACCGCTTTATTTTACTCCTCCACCGAGAGCTGAATAGAGACTCACGACGGCCTGCATCTTGAAGAAGTCGTCAGAGACTTTGGATATCTCAGCATTCAAGAGGTTAGCCTGGGCGCTTATAACCTCAAGGTATGTTGACCCGCTGCTGATATACAGCTGTCGGGTGTCCTCAACATTCTTGCGGTAAAGCTCTACCTGCTGTTGGTCAAGCTGGCTCTTCTCGTGATATGTGTTGTAGCTTACCAGGGCATTGCTGACCTCATTGCCAGCCTTGAAGATAGCGTTCTGCCAGTTGTTGAAGGCCTGTTCCTGCTGTGCTTTTGCCACCTTCAGTCCCGCTATCAACTGTCCGTTGGCGAATATTGGCTGTGTGAGGCTTCCTATAGCTGTGAGGAGCCATTTGCCAGGATTGGTTATACCTGCGCCACCGTTATTGGTGAATATGCCTGAGGCAGAGATGTTGATGCCTGGATAGAAACGGCTGCGTGCTGTCTGTACATTGTGGAAGCATGATGCGAGGTTCATCTCTGCTGCATGGACATCAGGACGGTTGTTGAGCATCTGCAGGGCTATGCCTGTTGAGAACTCAGAGGGGAGTATCTGGTCGGCAAGGCGCCCACGGCTTATTGACTGGCCTGCCTGTCCGATAAGGAGAGAGAGGGAGTTCTCTGTCTCACGTATCTGGCGGCGCATATCAACAGCCTGTGCCTTCACGTTGTAGTAACTGGCCTCGGCGCTCTGTACGCTGGTAGAGCGCGCCCTGCCGTATTTCATCTGCAGTGACATCATGTCCCAGGTCTCCTTTGTCAGCTTTTCCATCTCGTCGAGTATCTCCTGCTGGCGGTCGAGCATGAGGAGAGTGTAATAGAGATTCGCCACACCTGAGACAATCTGGCTCTTCACGGCCATCTGGTAGTCTTTGGCTGCAAGGAGTTGCATCTGGGCGTTACGCTTCGTTGACAGCAGGTTGCCGAAGAGGTCAACACTCCAGCTTGCGCTTATAGGCAGCTGGTAGGTCTTTGTTGTCTTTGAGCCGTCCCATGAGCTGAGTGTCCCTTGTGGGCTGATGGCTATTGATGGTATGAAGGCCAGCTTTGCCACCATGAGCTGTGACTTTATCATATCGACATTGAGGGCTGCGTTGAGAAGATCGACGTTCTTCTCAAGAGCCTGCCCGATGAGCGCTTGCAGCTGTGGGTCGGTAAAGACACTGCGCCATGGGAGATTGCCAAAGCTCGTTGTGTCTGCCACGGCGAGCGTGTCTTTGTCTGATGTCACATCACGGACCAGACCTTTTGTATCGACATCAGGACGCTCATATTTATTGTAAAGTCCGCAGCTCGATAGTAAGAGGCAGGCAGACATAATTGCTATGAATGATATCTTGTTCATTTTATTTCCTTGACTTAACGTACATTAAGTGTTAATCATGGGTTCCTACACCATTTTCTTATGGTCATCCCCCCGCCTGTCTTCCTCAGTCAAGGCATAAGCATGGCTGAGGGAGAGAGGGGGTGATGACAGTGGGAGTTATTTGTCGCCTGATGTCTTCTGGGCAGCAGTGCTTGACTTGACATTAGGATGAGTATACTGAAGCAGCTCTGTGTCGATAGTGGCATCGTCGTCAGCAAACTCTATAGGCTTTATGCGTTCCTGGAGCCACTGGAATACAGCGAACAGGGCAGGCACGACAAACAGCTGGCAGAGCGTACCGATAAGCATACCGCCCACTGCGGCGGCGCCGAGGGTCTGGTTGCCGTTCTTGCCCACACCCGATGCAAACATCAGAGGGAGCAGACCGATAATCATTGCCAATGATGTCATGAGGATAGGACGCAGACGGGCTCCCGCACCAAGGATGGCAGAGTAGCGTATGGCCATACCTGTCATACGGCGCTCAAGCGCGAACTGCACGATAAGGATGGCGTTCTTCGCAAGAAGTCCGATGAGCATGATGAGCGCAATCTGCATATAGATGTCATTGCTGTGGCCGAAGAGCTCGGTGAAGATGAAGGCACCGGCGAGACCGAACGGTATGGAGAGGATAACAGCCAGAGGCAGTATGTAGCTCTCATACTGTGCCGAGAGGATGAGGTATACGAATACCAGACACAGGGCGAAGATGATGGCCGTAGAGTCGCTCGACTCCTGCTCCGAACGGGTCATGCCCGAGTAGTCGAGACCATAGCCCTGGGGCAGCACCTCTGCTGCCACCTCCTCGACAGCCTTGAGAGCCTGACCAGATGAATATCCCTCTGCGGCAGACGCATTGACATTGATACAGGTGAAGAGGTTGAAGCGGTTGATGTTCGACGGGCCATAGACACGGCGCAAAGAGCAGAACTCGCTCACTGGCGACATGCCGCTTGGAGTGCGCACATATATATTTGTCAGCGTGGCAGTATTCTTGCGGCTGTCTACGGTAC
>OBLI01002455.1_pt1 | contig 15754 bp, 16 predicted proteins | sample 1519701 | NCBI WGS metagenome assembly OBLI01 (sample SAMEA3663005, study PRJEB22513) | pig gut metagenome | biome: pig gut; feature: pig-associated habitat; material: faeces | place: France | collected 2012 | reverse complement strand
TTAGCAAAAAATATTTTTCACAGATATTATAGTATGTAAAAACTTATAAACAGTAGAAAAAGAAAGGTACAAAAATGAGTACTATAAAAGCAATAGATGCCGGACGTAACGCATTTGCAGAATTAGCAACAAAAAGAGGACAAAAATTAACAAATATTCCTCTAAAAGACGATTCCGTAGCTAAAATTTTATCAAATGAAAATTCATTTGACGTATATTTTGTAAAAAAAGGTGACAAACACCCAAACGTTCAAATGTTTTCAGGCAGTCCTGAAAAAATCCAAGCAATCGCAAAAGATTTCTTGGCAAATCTCCAAAAGATGGCTGCAGAAGGAATTGACGTTATGAAAGAATGGTCAAAAAACCTTCAACCACCAAAAACACAAATAAAATAAAATTCTTTAAAAAAGCAGATTGAAAAATCTGCTTTTTTGTTATTATAATAGTAAGTATCGGGATGTAGCGCAGCTTGGTAGCGCACTTCGTTCGGGACGAAGGGGCCGCAGGTTCAAATCCTGTCATCCCGATTTTTTGTTTTTATCCTGATATTTAAGAATTGTATGATTGGCAGATTTATTTTGCTTTGCGAACCCTTTTGATTTTCAAAAATATCATAAGGGGAATTATAATTACACAAAGTAAAGCCAATAAAGCAAATACATCATAGAAAGATGCCAATCTTGATTGTTGTAAAAGTTCACGATATAACATGCCATTAGCTTTACGCATAGCCAAAACTTCCGGATAATGAATTAAAAATTTGCTTTTCAACATCAATAATTTATATCGGAACATCCAATTATGATGAGCCAAATCACCGACCAAATAATTTTGGTGAACTTGTGAAACTCTAGCTATAAAGGTTGCAGACATTGCTGTTGAAATTGCTGTTACTACGTTTTTAAACAAAGCATGCAATGCTGCTGCATCAGCATTCTTTTTTGATGGCAAAGTTTGAAATGACAATGCAGTAATCGGTACAAATGCAGTCGGAACACCAATACAGAGTAAAATATTTGGGAAAATTACACTAGACATTGATGAGGTCAAATTCATACTTGTCATCATTAAAATTGAACCACCCATCATCAACAGCCCAATTATAGCAAGCAATCTTGCCTCGACATATTTTGAAATCTCACCTACAACAAGAAGTCCAATAAAACAAATAACTGCTCTCGGAAACATTGTTAAACCTGACATGGATGGACTATATCCCAACAAACTTTGAACAAACATCGGAACCAATAACAATGTAGAATAAAGCATTACATTGATAAACGAACTGATTAACGTCCCAAATAAAAAGTTTCTATCTTTAAAAACCCTAATATCAATAACTGGATTTTTGTATTCAAGTTCCCATACATAGAAAAATACAAAAGAAAAAATACAAATACCTGACAAATAACAAATCCAATCCGTATCAAACCAATTATACTGCTGACCCTTATCCAAAACTATTTGCATACAAGCCATTGCAATAACAATAGAAATATATCCGACAATATCAAATTTTTTCTTCTTACAAGTCTTTTTATCAGGCAAATCCGATGGGACAAACAGTTTTACAAGTAAGGTTGATAATATACACAACGGAATATTTATTATAAAAACCCATTGCCAAGAAAAATTATCCGTCAAATAACCGCCCATAAAAGGCCCTGCTAATGGTGAAAACATCGCAGCTACACCAAACAAACTCATTGCAACTCCACGTTGCTCTTTAGGAAAAACATCAAGCAAAACTGCCTGACATAACGGTAAAATACAACCGCTACCAATACCTTGAACAACTCTAGCACCAATCAGTGCTTGCAAATTCGGAGCCAAAATACAAAGTAAACAACCAAAACAAAATAACCAAATGCTATAAATCATCAAAAGTTTTTTACCGATTGCTTGCACCAAATACCCTGTTACCGGCAACATAATACCTCCTGAAATGATATAACAAGTGATTACAGTATTTGCCTCATATTGGGTTGCACCATAAAACCCTGCAATATTTGGTTGACAAACATTTGTAGCTGAAGATGCCGCAAGAGCCAAAAATGATGGCAAAAGCACAGCCATAGCAACTATATAGGGGTTAATAGGTTTTTGTATTTCGGTATTTGCTGTCATAAATTATATTAAAATTTCTTCTTACAATTCCAATATAAGCCCCTCAAAATATCAATGCAATAATATAAAAATTTTAATTAAAAGTTGTTAATATAACGAGTTTTAAATATAATATTTTTATGAAAAGAATACTGGCATCATTACTATTATGTATAGTTATTCAACCTTTTAGCTTTGGGATAGATGATATAAAGAAAGTCTATCTGCAAGGCGCTATTGATGCTGCCGTAGAAAATAATCTCGATTTACAAGCTACAAAACTAGATATTGATATTGCAAAAAATAACATAAAAGAAGCGAATCGATTACAAAACCCATCTTTTGATGCATTTTATTACGCAGGTGCAGCCGGCTGGACTGAGCCCAGACAACTTGGAATAAGTCAAACAGTTGAAATTGCTAAGCGAAACGCAAGAAAAAATCTTGCCAAAGCTAACTATAAACTTGCTCAAAAGAATGTTAATTACACAATTTTTGACCTTAAAATGGATGTTCGAGAGGCTTATATAAACCTCATTGCAACAAAATCAATCCTTGAAACCCTTGAACAACAGCAGAGTTTGCAAGAAGAATTATTAAAAATCGTCAAAAACAGAGTTCACATGAAAAAAGTACCAGAAGTGGATGAACTCCAAGCTGAAATCGCGCTAAACCATATTATTACTCAAGTAAATACAGCAAAAGTCAACGTAAAAAATGCACTCTATGATTTCAACAAGGTAATCAATGACCCACACAACGTGACTTATGACAGTATGGACCAAATTTTTTCAGAAGAAAATAATTTTACCGAAATGCAAACTCCACCACCTACAGGAAAATTTCCTCAGCTTTCTGAAATTATGCAAAAAGCACTCGAAAACCGTTATGACATACAAATAGCAAAGCAAGAAATTGATGTTGCAGAAAAGAATTTAACTGTCGTTGCTCGACAAAAAATTCCGGATATTGCAATCAATGGTGGTTATGCATACCAACAGGCTACCCATACAGATGACGGAAGATTTAACAGTGGAGCATATTTGGGAGCAAGCATCGTAAATATTCCGTTATTTTATAATTATTCACCTGAAATAAAAAATGCAACATTAAAACTTCAACAAGCGGAATTAAAATACAATTCTGTTAAAAATAAAGCAGAAAAAGATGTCGCTGCAGCCTATGACAAATTTTTAACTGCAGCAGAAAATTTAAATCATTATGAAACAAAAATCGTGACAGGCTCCGAAAAACTCATAGATATATCAAAACATGCATACGAAACAGGAAAATCCGATTTGACATCACTAATTGTTATGAAACAATCATATAAATCCATAATTGTGGGCTATACTTACGCCTTGACGGAGTATTATAACAGTTGGACAAACTTTTTACGTGAAGTTAATGACGAAAACTTCAAACTTGAAAGTGTGAATTTGTAGAGTTTTCTGTTTTACGACATTGCTGTTGGGCATAGCAACGCAGACCTACATAGAATGAACAATTAACGCATTGTCACCCTGAAATTATTTCAGATAATTTTACAAATTTCACACGATACTAATATAAACAACCTACTTCAATCTGCCATTCAATTCCTTTTTCCAAGTGTACAAAAAGTAAATGGACAAAACAAAATAAATCGCCCACATCAAAATCGTAGCAAAACAATTTGAGCCAAGAGCATACGCTTTTATCCACATTACAACAGACAATCCGTTCACGACAAACCAAACATACCACTGTTCTATACAACGTTTAACTGTCAAAATCATTCCGATAACCGAGAATACTGTAGTTATAGAATCTATAATCGGACTCTGGTCGTGCACTTTATATAAAATCACATAAGCAACAAAAGTCAACAAAGCTGACAATACTAAATAAACAACACCATCACGTTTTGAAAGTTCTGTCTTTTCAATTTCCTGACTATCTTTTTTCAAATGCTGTTTCCATTTAAAAATTCCGGTAACCTGCATTGGCAAGTAAAACAACATATATAAACACAAATTTCCAAACAAATGATTTTTTAATGAAATATAAGAATAACACAGAGTTCCGCATAGCCCAAAAAAGTAACAAGAAATTTTTCCCTTACCTGCAAAAATAGAATAACTTACACCACAAACCGCAGAAATAAGAGCGACTTTGCTATCATTCATTATAAAGGACAGAATAATTATCGCCAAAATTCCAAGCGGAAAAACCACTCGTTCAACTTTGCCCCAACCTTTTAACTCTCTACGAATAAACTTTAACACTGACATGTTTTTATTTTAGCTTAAAAAACTGATTTATTGAAATATTTTAAGATTTTTGAAAAACATTTTACTTTTTCTCGTGTGTGCGGTCTACTTATAATAGGAAGCAAAAATGGCGATTCAAAAAATAAACCCAAACAGTTTTTCTACAAAACTTTTAAAAAATAAAAGAGTATTATCAACATTAGAAAAGATTTCTGACCATGGAACATCATTTTCCAACGGAACATCTCTTGTAATGTCCCTTGCTGTTCGTCCAATCTCAATTTTTGCAACACCTAATACTGAAAAAGAAAATAAACAATATGCCGCAGCAAATTCAATTTGCTCAGGAATAATAAAATTTGGAATAGTTGAAGCTGTAGCACTTCCAATTGAATCAGCGATTAAGCGTATCGACAAAAATCCGCAAAATTTTCTAAACTGTAAAACTCTTCAAAATTTAAAAGAACCTGAAAAAGTTTTTGCAGAAGCTAAAAGTTACAAATTAATAACTCAAGTTTTGAAACTTGGAACAGGGTTTTTGACAGCAATTCCAAAATCTATGCTTACAATCGCACTAATCCCAATTATTATGGATAACTTGTTCATAAAAAAACAGAAATCAAAACCTAAAAATCAAGATAATAAAACCCCACAACAAAATCAAAAACCAAACTTTACAGGGAACTATATCACTAAAAGCTTGAGCAAAATTATTGATAACTCAAAAGTTCAAAATTTAGCAATAAAATACCGAAATAAAGATAAAGATATTGCAAAACACATGACTGCGGGTACTGACATTTTATTAACAGCATCTTCAGCATATAGGATAAATCAAAGTTCGGGCATAAAGGATAATCGCAAAAAAGCACTGATTTATAACAATATAATATCAACAGCAATAACCCTTGTTGGAGGCTACGCAATAGATAGCGCAATCAAGAAACGTACAGAGAATTTTATTGAAAAATTCAAAATAATAAATGCAGGAGACCCAAAAATCACGAAATACGTAGAAGGTATAAATATTTTGAGACCGGCAATAATTTTTGCAGCAATTTATTATGGAATACTACCTATGTTTTCTACATTTATGGGCGAAAAAATCGATAAATATATTGAAAAACATTCTACAGAAAAAGCTTAAACAAGTAAAATAAACTTTGAATTTTTATTTTATGGAAATATAATATAGACATGAAAAAGATTATAATTTATATATTTATAATTTATTTTGCCATAGGTTTTTTATATCAGACAAAAGCTGAAGAAACTAATCCTCAAAAAATAATTCAACAAGAAACTCAAAATGAAGAAAGCGTACCCATGCCGGAAGAAGATGATTCTATCGTTTCTGATGACGATGATGTTGTTGATGAATTTGACTCTGATGATGAGAATGATGATACAGATTATTCTGATTTTTTATATGACGATTCGGAAGATGATTCCAATGCCATTTATTTGGATGATACAAAAAATACCTCTCAAAAACCAACAATAAAAAAGATAGATAAAATAAAAGACTTGAGCATTGATTCTAATTCAAAAACAACTTCCGGTAACCGAAATTATTTATTTGATAATTTGAATTTATACAATACCAAAACTACAAGTTTTGGTACAGAAAAGACTAAAGGTAACTTTTCATTTGGTTCAACTTACGATAACTCAATTAATCCAAACCAACTAACACAAACCAGAACTTTGTTTACTAAATATCAAAAGGACAACTTTTCAATCAAAAGTTCTTATAAAAACAACACACTCGGAGGATTTGACCAACAATTCAAAGGCTCATTTTCTTTTTCTCCGGAATATAAAATAAATAACCATTTATCTGTACAAAATGTATATACAGTAAATGTTATGGACAAAAGTAGCAAAAATGAAGTAGTATTCAGCCTCAAACCGTTTAACGATGACAGAATGAATCTCAATGTCGGAGCAAGCCAAATAAATTACCAAGATACTACACCCTCTCGCTCTCAGCTAAATTTTTCAACCCAAATTAAATTCTGATACCGACTGTTTAAATGATGAAAAATTATAAACATAAGACTAAAATAAAATTATTGAAGGTTTATAAAAGGAATTTATTATGCTACAAAAACAAAATAGCCCATGGATATTGATACCGTTTATTCTTTTAATAATTGTACTTCTTTTATATCAAAATAAACAAACTATTACCTGCAAGCCAAATATTGGATGCACTTATGAAGAATCTTCAATTGTAAATGGCGTAATGGATTCTAAATCCTTTAAACAAGCCGATATTGCAACTTACAGAATTGAAAGACATCATTTTTATGGAGCAGCATCGCATAGACATTTTACATACTATACTCCAACTTTAATAATGAAAGATAATTCTCAAATAGAGTTTTCTGAATTTGAGTTTAAATTCTATAAAAATGCTGAGATTTTCGTTAATCAAATTATACAAAATAAAAAGGTCAAAAAATCTACTCCAAACATAATTATAAAAACTATAATTAACCTTCTTAAAAATTAATGTTTTTTCTTTTTTATCTTTTGTTGCACTTCTTTTTCATCACATCCCAAAACTTCATTCAAATGTTTGATAAGTTCATCTGAGTGATAGTGTACAGCATGGTCTGATTTGTGGTGAATATCTACGATATGATAGTGCATTGCCATTTCAACCTGAATCAATGAAACATTATAGTCATACATTGTTTCAATATATTTGGTTAAAGCATTGGTGTAGTCTTTTCTTGCATCTTGTAAAGCTACATAGTTAAGTTGATTTGATTTGTATTGTTCTTCTACCAAATGCAAATTTTCAAGTGATTGTTCCACCTCCATTTTTGCTGTCGGAATTTGATTTTGGTACTTATCCACATTATTTAAAGCTTTTTTCACTTCAAAATATAAATCTTTCTTAAATAATTCAATCTCGTTATCTGCAATACTTAATTGTGCATCTGCACCTTTAATACTGTGTTTCAACTCCATCAAATTAACAGATGAGGATAAATTTACCCCAACCTTGAAACTATTATTTGCTGTTTGATTTGAATTGTTAAATCCATAACCTGCATTAGCCGTCAAATCAGGTAAATATGTTCTTTTGATATAAAGTAAATTTTGCTCCATTGCCTGTTTTGTTGCAACCAAGACACTCAAATCCGGACTGTTGTCATAAGCAATTTCGACAGCTTTATCTAGAGGAAACGTGAATGTCATTGGAATAAAAGCCTCTGAACAATTGGACTTTTCATTATATGCATAATCATTCCCATAAGAAAAAGTATGAGTATCTTTGATTGTATAGTCAGGCTGTGAATCAAGATACATTGAATTATTTAAATCAATTTTCGCATTTTTATATTCGTTTTGAGCTTCCAATAATTTTATCTCTGATTCACTCAAATTCAATTCCGCAGTTTTGATATCCGGACGACGTTTTGTTTGAGCCAATTTTAGAAAATTTTCATTAATTTCGACATTATTTTGCGCAACCAATTGAAGAGCTTTTGCTCTTAACAGTGCATAATATTTTAACTTAACATCAAAGAGAGTATTGCATAAACTATCCATAAATTCATACTCTGCACCGATTTTGTAGAACTCCTCCATCTTAATATAGGCAGTTGTTTTACCAAAATTCCAAACTAACTTATTTACAGAAACACCAACACTCGGTAATTCACGATAATGGCTGTTGTAATAATTGTTGTCCGAATTATTTTCGTTGTAAAACCCAGCACCAATATTTATGACAGGAAAATATTGAGACTTTGCAATACCTAAATTACTTTTGGCAATATCAAGATTATATTTTTGTCGTTTAATTTTCGGACTATTTTTAAACGCTGTGGAAACACAATCAAGAATTGTCAAAACCGAACCATCGTGAATATCAACCGGCTTGAACAAATCATCATCTTCTATTGCAAATACTTTTATACATCCGACTTGTAGAGTCAATAAAACAAAAACCCAACAAGCAAACTTTCTAATGCCCATATATTAATTATACAACACTTGTCAAGAGGGAAAGACAAAACAAAAGCCGATAAGGGGAATCGAACCCCTGACCTACTGATTACGAATCAGTTGCTCTACCATCTGAGCTATATCGGCAATGTTTTTATTTTTATGAGTTTTTGAGTTATTTTTGATAAGTTTTCAAGGTTATTACAACACTTTGCAAATTACACTTGATATGAACCTATCAAAGTCAATATTATAAAGATTTTAATAGCTAAAATTACAGAAACTACAGCCAATATCAGCCACAATTTTACCCAATTTCTTTGAGTTTCATTAAACTGCTCTATGCTATCCCAATTTTTAGACTGCCATGCCCACTTATTACCAACAACACCAAACCATACAGAAATTCCTATAGGTCCGATAACAGGAATCAAACAAGCTACAAAATACAACAACGTAATATATTTTTTGTGCATAATTCCCCAAATCCAGTTGAACAAAAATGCACCCCAGTTAAAATGTTTCAATTCTTGAGGCAATTCGTTTTCTTCAGAAATAACCCATTCGCCACAGAATTTACATTTTTTAGCATCTTCATTTATTTCGCCACCGCAAAATTGACAAATTTTCACTTGGTTTTCGCTCATAATTTCTCTTTCATATTAAATAATAACTGACATAATGATATAACTTTGAGGATTTTCTGTCAATGAAAAAATAAAAAATTATTTGCGTTTCCAAGTTTTATCAGGAATTTTCCAATCATTTGTAATAATTTTACTCAAACACCAATAACCATTCCCATTATAACAATTGTTTTCTATCTGTTCTTTTGTTTTATCGTACCCTGCAGGAACCAAACCTCGTTCGGTCCAAACAACAGCTTGAATATCTTTACCTACACGGTTGGGTTTCTTGGCTCCATTCGCATCAAAATATATAACCAAACATGTATCATTTGTATCAATACCAAAATAACGACATCCGCCAGGTGCATGTCCATCCATATCAAACCAAGCACCTTTTGCAGTTGTAAAAGTTAAAATATTTACTCCCCAACCAATGTTATTGGTATTATCCCAAACATTACGATTTCCTTCCAAGTCTAAAGCTTCACCATATTTATGCCAACAACCGGGTTTATTTACACAGGCAGATTCGACCTTCATGTGTTTTGCAATAAACGAATCATACCACTGCTTCATTGCACTATCACTGCCATCTTGAAATACCTCATAAGACAAACCTTCTTCATCCATAAACTTCATAGTCTGCTGAATTGATGCATAAGTCACCTTCAACTGACCTTCTAAGACCTTTTTTGAATAATTAGACAATAATGTCGGAATCGTTATCGCGGCAACAACACCTATAATCCCAAGAGTTATCAAAACTTCTGCCAAAGTAAAAGCCATACGCTTAAAAATAATATTCATAGGTATTCCTTCTCTAACTTTATGTACGATTGTTGATAATTTATATACTATCATGTATAAAAATTATTTGTCAAATCTTATAAAATTACTGTATGGATTTGAAAGACTTAAATAAAAATATTGCAGATAATTTGCGACAAATAAGAGCAAAGAACAGAATTTCTCAAGACGAGTTGGCTGAACTTTGCGGAATTAGCCAACAATACATCTGCAAAATTGAAAACGAAAAAGTAAATCCTAGCATATATATACTATTTAAAATTGCAGACTCTCTAAAAATAACTGTTAATGACCTGATTTACTAAATCATTACAAGCCTAAAAAATATTTATTCAAATTTGCAGTCTGACTCATGGCAGAAAACATTGAATCTTGTGAAGATTTTATAGATGAGTAATCTGATTCCAATTGAGATAACTCAGCTTTGAGCGAATTTTTATTTTTATCTCCGCCACCATCAGGAATTTTGTTTATTTTTGAAGCTATTTTACTAAAAATATCAGATAAAGAATCTGATGCTGAAACATCAACACCAACCTGATTAGCCAAAACTTTTGCTCTTGAAATAACTTCGGACTCACCTGTGCAAATTTTTTGTGCGCTTGTAGGGTTTCCTGCCTTATGCACTTGTTGTAATTTTGCCTCAAGTTTTTCGACCAAAGCTTTGGCTTGAGTTTCTGAAGATACGGTGGAAGGTTCAACTCCGAGTGCTCTGAGTTTGCGCTTAATTTCTTCGCTCAACTGACCGCCAATACAAATTCCATAAGAGACATTTGAAGCTGTTAAACTATTTATATCCATCAAAAAACCTTTCTACATAAGTTTTTAATTACGAATCCCATCAAGTCAACATTTATATTTACGGAACAATTTACAAATATCTTCAAAATTTTTCGATAATTTTTACATTCTGTTATGTTTTTTGTAGAATAAGCATGTGATACTTTTAAGAAGGAGAACGCACATGAAAAAATCAATCAAAGACCTTGGCGATATCAAGGGAAAAAGAGCGTTAGTCAGAGTTGACGTAAACGTTCCACTAGACGAAAACAAAAATGTTACTGATGACACAAGAATCCAAGCAATTTTACCTACCGTAAAATTCTTAAAAGATAAAGGTGCTAAAATCATCTTGATGGCTCACTTAGGCAGACCAAAAGGTGAATGGAACCTTGAATTTTCACTAGAACCTGTTGCTAAGTATTTGGCTAAAGTTTTAGGCGAAGATGTATTATTTGTAAAATCACCTGTTGGTGAAGGCGCAGATAAAGAATTGGCTGAATTAAAAGAAGGTCAAGTTGCACTTTTGGAAAACATCAGATTCTACAAAGCTGAAGAAGCTAAAGATGATGATATGACTTTTGCTGAAGAACTTGCTAAACTTGGCGATTTCTACGTAAACGACGCATTTGGTGCTGCTCACAGAAAACACACATCAACTGCTAAAGTTGCTCATATTCTTAAACCGGCTGTTGCAGGTTTATTGATGGAAAAAGAAATCAGATGCTTGTCTCAAGCTCTTGACAACCCAACTCACCCATTCACAGCTGTAGTTGGTGGCGCTAAAGTTTCTTCAAAAATCGGTGTTCTTGAAAACTTAATCGACAAAGTTGATAACCTAATCATCGGTGGTGGTATGGCTTATACTTTCGTTAAAGCTAACGGTGGTAAAATTGGTAACTCAATTTGCGAAGATGACCAAATTGATGTTGCAAAAGCTATCGAAAAGAAAGCTGCTGATAAAGGTGTTAAACTTGTTATGGCTACAGATGTTTTGGCTGCTGACGATTTTTCAGGCAATGGCACAAACAAATTTGTTGCTATCAACGAAATTCCTGACGGATTTGAAGGCGTTGATGCAGGTCCTGATTCAAGAAAAGCTTTTGCTGAAGTTATCAAAGCTTCAAAAACAATTTTGATGAACGGTCCGGTTGGTGCTTTTGAAAATCCTAAATTCGCTGAAGGTACAAAAGCTGTATTAGAAGCTATCGTAGAAGCTACTAAAAACGGTGCTGTATCAGTTATCGGTGGTGGGGATTCAGTTTCTGCTGCTAAAAAATTCTGCAAAGCTGAAGACTTTACTCACGTTTCAACAGGTGGCGGTGCTTCACTAGAATTCATCGAAGGTAAAGTATTACCAGGTGTTGCAGCTCTTGATGAAGCATAATTGAAAGAATATTCAATAATTTGAAGGCGGCAATGGTTAAAACCATTGCCGCCTTTTTAAAACCTTTACAACATATCTAAAATCTACATCAATTAATCATTTGCACTGGTTAAAAAGTTTACCAAACCTTGCAAGCCAAGTTTGTAACTATCAATTTTAAACCCTGTAATTTGTCCAACGCAAACATCTGCAAACATTGAATTATGCCTGAATTCTTCTCTTTTATAAATATTTGAAATATGAACTTCAACTGTTGGAATTTTAACTGATGTCAAGGCATCTCGTATTGCTACACTTGTATGAGTGTAAGCGCCTGCATTTAAGACAATTCCATCAAAATTACCAAGTGCATATTGAATTTTTTCAATAATTTCACCTTCAAAGTTACTTTGAAAAATCTCGATATTTATGCCCAATTCAAACGAATACTCATGGAGCTCCATTTCCAAATCTTTGTATGACTTTGAGCCGTATTGCTCAGGCTCTCTAACCCCCAACATGTTGATGTTTGGACCATTAATGATTAATATGTTTAAATTTCTATCCATAGAGTTATTATAATACAAAAACCTAAATTTGTAAATTTTTGTTAAATTTTACAAAGTAAATGTAACCAATTTGACATGCTTATTTTATCATGCATGTACAAACTATCCCAAAATCTCCTCCCAAGATTATTGTTCAAGTCGCAGTAGTTGTGACTTTTTTTTTGCAAAAATTTTCCTACTATTTTCAATAATGTGGGATAAATATTTAATTGTCATGCATTGACATTTTTGAAGATACTTCAGCAATAATTCTTGCAATATCAGCACCACCGATAGAGACTTCTAATATCAAAGGAGCATAAATAAGAACTGTTTCTCGGTAGTTCATAGTATCACAATCTATGATATTAAACTCAATAAAATCTTCGCCTGCATATATCAGTTTGCCGTACTCTCCACCTGTAGCCCATCTGATAAATACATATTGATTCTCATATTCTTTTAATTTCTCTACTAACTTCATATTTAACCCTAATACCTCTTAACAATATAATTTTAGTGATTTTTTAACGGATGTCAAATCAAATACCTTATTAAAAGCAAATACAACAATTTTTAAAAATTATTATACAATAAAGGTCTTAACAGAACCGTCTTGGTGATACAAGCCACCGCCACAAACAGTTTCAACAACTTTCAATACAACCTCACGAGGAGCATCTGTTTGATTCAACATAAATTCTTGCCCTGTGTGTTTTATTTTGAATATACATTTTCTATTTTGGTCAGGCGGAATATACAATGATGCAATCTCCTTATCCAAAAGGCGCACCATTTCTTCGTCTCTGTCCTGTGCATCTTTAATAATTTCGTTATAATTTCCACGAATTGCCATAATTCTGTTTGAAAAAATATGTCTGCCATCATCTCTAAACAGCGCTTGCGGTTGAAAATTACATCTTGTTGTAAAACTCATTTTATGCCACAAAATATTAACTACTGCAATTGATTTTAGAGCATCGGATTCGACATAAATATTTTGAGTAGTAACACCACGAGACGAAAAAGATTGTTTCAAATTGTCAGCAACAAGCTCAAGACAATCAATCATTCTTGAGAAAATGTCATTTGTATTGACTGTTGAATGTTGATAATCCAAGAATTGTTTATACATATGAGAAGATACTAATTCAACTCTCTCTTGAATAACAATATCTTTCTTTGTTGCGGTTTCAGAGTTATCAAAACTTTCAAAATTATTTAGCAATTTCGTATCCTTTTTATACCATATTTTTAAAATAAACATGTTTTCTTGTAAAGATTATATATTTTTTCGTTACAAAACTGAATACTTAAATTGGGTTATAAATAGTTTTTAAAATTTGAAAATTTTAAATAGTAAAATGATTTTTCATACAATAATCGGAAAGCGCACTTTTTTTATTATCTAGATTTTCTCGCAAATATGTATTATGAGTTATTTTTACAACAATCTCATTTGCTTTGTCATACATTTTTGATGCACCTTTCAAATACTCGATTTGATTAGTGGATTGAATTGTGCCAATATCATTATAATACTTGCCATAAAGCAAATAAATTCGAGACATCATATCATTCATACTATATTTTTTGGCAAGCACAAGCCCTGATTCTAAACACATTTTAGCAGTTTCGTAATCAGATGTTTCCATATAAGCTTTTGCCAACAAAATTTTCAATGCTACGATGAAAAAAGTATTATTTATCCTTGGATTTTGCGCAATTTCAAGTGTTTGATTTGCAATATCAATTGCGTTTTTAACGGATTCAGTAACCATTGTAGCTTCTGCTATCAAATACCAAGCTAACAATGCGCCCATTGCAACCTTTTTATTCGCAAAATATGTAACCTGTTCATTATAAATTGCAACAGCACGTTTTGCCTGTTTTGATTCATAGAACAACTTGCCCAGCAATGTTTTAAATACATTTTTCAAAAATTCATTACCGGTATCACCTGCCATCATCGCAGCATCAAATAGTTCTTCTTTCAATCCGTCAAAATCTTTTAGCAAAAATTTATTTACCAAACTTATCAACGCGTAACAATTAAATATATCGGCAGATTCGTCAGTCAAATCATTGAAGTCGATATCTTTTGAGCCAATCATATTTGTAATATCTGATAAAATTTCCTGAGAAGTTTGGAAATTTCCTTTCATCGTATTTGCATAAGCCAAAACAAATTTAGCTTTACACATCAAATTAGAATCATTGATTTTATGCTTATCAATAATTTCAAAGAGCAAAGTCAAAACTTCAAACGAGCGGTCATTTCCTTGCATAGCAAGAGCCGTTGCCAGCGAAAGATATACTCTTAACCATGTGTCATACAAAAACCCCATAGGTAAAATTGTATTTTGTTTTTTGTTAGATAGATTTGCGTTAATAATCGGCAATATATCATTGTCAATCAGATTTACGACCTCTCCACAATTACCAATATTTAGTAAAGATGTTAATTTTGAAGACTTAATCATTGCAGCTTCAAGCTCTTGAGTCGGAGAAAGTTTTTTCAAAACATTATCCGCACACTCAACATCTCCAAAATAATTACCAACTTTTTTGCAACACAAAGCCAAATACCCCAAAAGGTCAATCTCTTTTGCCTCGTCATTTTGAGCCTTTGCATTAGAAATTGCATCTGGTAAAAATTCTATAGCCTCTTCAGGATCATATTCTGCCAACAATTTGCCTAGACGTTCACTAATATTGTAGCGAATATTCAAAGTTTCATTTTCATTAAATTCATTCAAAAGAGCCAAACATTGTTTTTGGGCTATTACATATAAATTTACATCCCCAACATAAGCTGCAAGCCTCGTTGCCTTTGTCCAAATATCAAATGCCATGCGATTTTCTTTTAAATTATGCGCAATCATTGCCATTGTAGCATTTGTATTTAGAGTAAAAATACTAATAGCCTTACCAACCTTAACATTTAAGTCTTCAAAAGAAGAATCTTTTTGAATATTTTTCAAAATAGTCTCCCATAAAAGAAGGTTGTTAAACTCATAAAAAACTTCATTATATGGTCTTACAAAATTAGATTTTACCAAATACGACATAACATCATTAAATTCTTGATTTTTATATCCAAAAATTTGTTTTAATAATGCAAGATTCAGTTTATCTCCTAAAATTGCTGCACCACATAACATTTTATGAGCATCAGGATTCGATTTTTTCAAAGTTTCTAAACGTTCTTTAATCAATTCAGAAAAAGAATTTGGCATCAAAAATGCTTTATCCGCAATCTGACAATCAAAACAATAGCTTATGGCTTGTTCAACAAAA
>OBLI01002454.1_pt1 | contig 15762 bp, 16 predicted proteins | sample 1519701 | NCBI WGS metagenome assembly OBLI01 (sample SAMEA3663005, study PRJEB22513) | pig gut metagenome | biome: pig gut; feature: pig-associated habitat; material: faeces | place: France | collected 2012 | reverse complement strand
CATCCACCGCATCCATGTCACCCTGTCCAATCCGTATCATCAGTTTCTCTTCACGCGTCAAGATCATTCCTCCTAAGGGCGTCCCCTCATAGTATACAACGAATCGGACATGGTGAAATGATTTGCAGCCTTAAAATTTTTTGAAGTTTGTTTCTTTCCGACAGAAGCGATATCCAAAACTACCAGCGTGACCTGTGTGGCAAGAAGATTATTCCAGGGACTCAATGATCGAATCGCAGAAGCAACGAAAGAAAATATGGCTCAACTGACCACAGAAAAGTCAGTTGAGCCATTTGCTCATATATGGGATTGGAGAGGACAACACCTGCCAGCCACCCTGCACAGTGCAGTAAAATAAAAGGGCAGCTTGGTATCAAGTGCTGTCGATCTGCTATCAAATCGGGAGAAATTCTCTGAAATTCTCGACTTTTCCGGCTCTTGACCCGGGAAAAACAGAAAATCGGGAAATTTGGGTTACTCCCACTCGATCGTTCCCGTGGGCTTGGGCGTGAGATCATACAGGACGCGGTTGATGCCTTTGACCTCGGTGGTGATGCGGCTGACGATGCGGTTTAAGAGGTCATAGGGGATGGGCTCGATGGTGGCGGTCATGGCATCGGTGGTATTGACGGCGCGGATGATGGCACACCACTCATCCACCCGCTTGCCATTCTTAATGCCTACGCTCTTCAAATCGGGAACAGCAGTGAAATACTGCCACACCTTGCCCTCCAAACCGGCGTTAGCAAATTCCTCCCGCAAAATGGCGTCGGACTCCCGTACGGCCTCCAGGCGATCCCGGGTGATGGCTCCAGTGCAGCGAACACCCAGTCCGGGGCCGGGGAAGGGCTGACGAAAAACCATGCCGTCGGGCAGACCCAACTGCTTGCCAACCACCCGGACCTCATCCTTGAAGAGGATTTTCACCGGCTCCACCAACTCAAACTTCATATCCTCGGGCAGGCCGCCGGCATTATGGTGGGCCTTGATGCCCTTTTCACTTTCCAGAATATCGGGCCAGATGGTGCCCTGGGCCAGGAAATCGATGCCGTCCAGCTTCCGGGCTTCCTCGGCGAAAACCTCGATGAACTCGCCGCCGATGATTTTCCGCTTCTTCTCCGGCTCACTGACCCCGGCCAGCTTGTTCAGGAACCGATCGGTGGCATCCACATAGATCAGGTTGGCGTTCATCTGGTTGCGGAACACCTCAATCACCTGCTCCGGCTCGCCCTTGCGGAGCAGGCCGTGATTCACGTGGACACAAACCAGCTGCTGACCAACAGCCTTGATCAGCAAAGCCGCCACAACAGAGGAATCCACACCGCCGGACAGCGCCAGCAGCACTTTCTTGTCGCCGATCTGTGAGCGAAGTTCCGTGATTTGTTCATCGATGAAGGCCTGTGCCAGTGCGGGGGTGGTGATGCGTTCCATGTTTTCGGGACGTCTGTCCATTGCCATTGTTTTTAACCTCCCAAATTAGATTCTTTTTTGAGTATACCATAAAGCGTCGCTTTTTGGAAGAGGTTTTTCAGGACGGTTGCCTATTCAAAGGAGAACGATTATTTTCAGAGCTTCCACGCCTTGATACAAAACGAAATTGGCATCATTTTTGATTCATACGTCTCTCCTTTTCCAACGAAACAGGAACTATGTGCCGAAAGTCTGCAAAAGCAGGCCTTCGGCATTTGTGCTGTATTGGTTATCCCGTCCGGTACAGTCATCCGGCAGCACTCTAAACCACATCCGCCCGGGTGGGGGAAATTCCCCGACACCATGGACCAATGCCCTTTGGATGGCACACAGCATACTCATTATACGCGGCACCAAGTTTGGTGTCAATTGCTTCTGAAATGGGATTACGGAATCGAAGCAAAAAGCTCCCATGTTGCGTTATTGCATAATAATGATAAAATACTTTTTGAAAATGCGTGAGATTTCCGAAATTGCCTCCGTCTATTAGGGTGAGGGACAAAACGAAACAGCGAGGTGAAGCAAATGAACGATCAACAAATTATCGAAATGTTCTTCGCCAGAAACGAGGAGGCCATTGCCCACACCGCCAACATCTACGGGAATCGTCTTTTTCTGCTGGCAGGAAAAATACTGAAAAGCGATCAAGATGCCGAGGAAAGCGTCAACGATACGTATTGGAAAGCTTGGGAATCGATTCCGCCCCAAAAGCCGAACCATTTCTTCGCTTATCTGGCAAAAATCTGCCGGAATTTCGCATTGGACAAGTTAGACTGGCGGAATGCAGCCAAACGCAAGGCAGAGATCGTCAGTCTGACGGAGGAAATGGAACGATGCATTCCGGACAGCAGGCGGGACATCTCGCCGGACCGCAAAGAGCTGGGAATGCTCCTGGACGCCTTTCTGCGGTCACTGACCAAAGAAAACCGCATGATCTTTCTGCGGCGGTACTGGTATGCGGATTCCATCGCAGAAATTGCAGCGCGGTATGGCATCAGTGAAAGTGCGGTGCAAATGCGGCTGAATCGGACCAAAGCGAAGCTCTCTGCTTATTTTGACAAGGAGGACATCCACGTATGAATGGGATAGATATTTTCTTCGGGCTGAACGAAATCGGCTGCGATTTGGTCCAGGAGGCTGAGTTCGATTGCTTCCACGCCCAGGTAATCCAGAAACCATGCATTCAAAATGGACACCATAGAAAGATTACCGCGAAAAAAAGGCTGCTGATTGCGGCGATTACAGCCCTCACGCTTCTGTTAGCAGGGTTTACTCTGTACCTCTACAAATTGGAGCATCTGGTCATTCCGAAAAGCGACGCCGGAACAGGGCATCCATTGGCAGTTTCACAAAACATTCTGTCCATGCAGGGCTATGAGGGAAGTCCATCCTACATGGCGCTCAGTGAATGGCTGGATTTTCAAACATCCTATGCATATGGACACCCCGATTGGAAATTCAACGGAAATTACCAAAGGCCGGATGATTACTATAACTACCCCTGTTTTACACAGGAAATGGTAGACAAAGTGGATGAACTCTGTGAAAAATATGGACTGCACACCATTGGAAAACCGATTTTCCTAACAAGTCAAGTGGAAATGGAGGAATATGGACTTGCCGGTATTCTATCACAGAACGCTTCCCCTCGCTGCTTGTACGGCCACGTTTTCCAAGATGGTACTTTTGTTGCGTCCGGGGAATTGGAGCTATCCCAGGATTATGGGAGAATCATCCAATTTCAGATGCAAAGCATCATGAAAGACGCCTTTTACACAGTTCCTCTGGGGCTTGATGACCTTACTGACTTTATTCAGTGGAACTACAAAACAAAGGACGGATGCACATCCCTTATGGCTCTGAGCAGCCAGGCGGGACTCATTTTTGTGGAAAAGGAGGACCGCTTCATCTCCGTGATCATCGACGAGGTCCCCAGCGACGATACCGTTTTTGTGGGGCTTCCGAAAGATATGGCATTTCTGGAAGCCGTGTGCGACTGCTTTGTTTTCTGAAGCGCAAAAGAGCTAACTGCCCACAAAAGCAGTTAGCTCTTTTGAAATTTGTCCGATTATTCCCACTTCAATGTGACGGAAAGGTGATACGGCAGACTTTGAAATCAACGCTATTGCAAATCCCGCAGTCTGGATGCAAGATCGGATGCGCTATAGAGAACCCGAAGTACTACGACCTCATCACCTCGGATCGTGTAAACCGCGGAATAACGGTCCACCAAGATTTGACGCATTTCTCTCTCCACATCCACTGATGAACCAAACAGCGGATAACGCTCCGGAAACACTGCCAACGACTGGATGCCCTCTGCAATCCGATTATATTGCCTCATTGCAGTGGTGGGAGAGGCCAACCTGCACGCAATATAATCATAGATTGCCTCCATATCCTCAGGGCACGGCCTGTAATCTTTACCCGATATTTCTTCATGAGCGCTTTTTCCGGAAGTCTGCGAAAGCAGAAGCTGCATCCTCTGTGTTGCCGGAAAGCATTTCGTCGTATCCGGCCTGCAGTTCCCTGTGGAGTGTGTCTGCGGACATTTTATCTGCATTCAAGCTGTCCGGTGCCTTAGGGAGAGCGACTGCAAAGGGAATACTTCCAGTCAAAGCGATTTGGCGAAGGAACATATCAACCGCCGTTGCCATGGGAACGCCCAACTGCTTGAGCACTTCGTCTGCCTGCTGCTTTACAACTGGATTCACTCGAAGATTCATGGTCATGGTCTTTTCCATGTTATCAGCCTCCTTTCCGCAATTGTAACGTAAATTGCGTTACTTGTCAAGCATTTGATGCACTTATTCCCACTCCACCGTGGCAGGGGGTTTAGAGGTGATGTCATAGACCACCCGGTTGATGTGGCGGACCTCGTTGGTGATGCGGTTGGAGACTTTCGCCAGCAGGTCATAGGGGATGCGGGCCCAGTCGGCGGTCATGAAATCGTCGGTGGTGACAGCCCGGATGGCCAGCAGGTGATCGTAGGTCCGGTGGTCCCCCATGACGCCCACGGTGCTCACCCCGGGCAGGACACAGAAGAACTGGGCCATATTCTTTTCATAGCCGTTTTTTGCCATCTCGTCCCGGAGCACCCAGTCGGCCTCCTGGAGAATCTTCACCTTTTCGGCGGTGATTTCGCCGATGATACGAACGCCCAGACCGGGGCCGGGGAAAGGCTGCCGCCACACCAGCTCCTTAGGAATGCCCAGCTGCTCCCCTACCCGGCGGACCTCGTCCTTAAAGAGGTCCTTCAGCGGCTCGATGGTGCCCAGGAACTGCACGTCCTCCGGCTGCTTGACCATATTGTGATGGGTTTTGATTTTATCCGCCTCCCCCTTGCCGGATTCAATTCGGTCGGGATAGATGGTTCCCTGGGCGAAGAAGCTGTCCCGGCTCCCCTGGCGGCGGATTTCATCCCAGAAGGCTTTATAGAACTCGGTGCCGATGATCTTTCGCTTTTCCTCCGGGTCGGTGACCCCTTTCAGGCAGGAGAGGAAGTGCTCCTGGCAGTTCAGACGGACGAATTTCATATCAAAGAGCTTGGTAAAGGTTTGCTCCACGAAGTCCCCCTCGTCCTTCCGCATCAGGCCCTGATCCACGAACACGCAGGTGAGCTGATCGCCCACGGCCCGGGAGATGAGGCCCGCCGCCACGGAGGAATCCACGCCGCCGGACAGGCCCAGAATCACCTTTTTATCTCCAATCTGCCGGCGCAATTCGGCCACGGTATCCTCAATGAAAGAATCCATCCGCCAGGTGCCCTCACAGCGGCACACATTGTACAGGAAGTTCCGCAGAATCCGCTTGCCATACTCGCTGTGGGTGACTTCAGGATGGAACTGAACGGCATAGAGCTTCTTTCCGGCATTTTCCATGGCGGCAACGGGGCACACATCGGTATGGGCCGTGATCCGGAACCCATCGGGCACCCGCTCAATCCGGTCGGTATGGCTCATCCACACCACGCTCTCCGTGGGCACGCCCTCCATCAGTACGGAATCAGCCGCATCCAGAATCAAATTGATCTTGCCGTATTCGCTGGTTTCGGCGGTAATCACGGAGCCGCCGCCCATCCAGGCCGTGAGCTGGGCGCCGTAGCAGATGCCCAGAATCGGGATGCCCAGCTCCAGGACCTTGGGGTCATAGTGGGGGGAGGACATGTCGTACACGCTGTTGGGGCCGCCGGTGAAGATGATGCCGCAGTAGCCCTCGGCCAGGATTTCCTCCGGGGTGATGCCGTTATAGGGCTTGATCTCTGCATAGACATTCAGGTCGCGGACCCGGCGGGCAATGAGCTGATTATACTGGCCGCCGAAGTCCAAAACAAGAATTTTTTCCATTGAGTTTCCATCCTTTCGTTGGATATGGTGGAAGATAGCAGAACAGGGAATGCACGAAGCATTCCCTATCCATTTTTACAGATTAATTTCCGCAATCTCAGCGCCCACGTTTTCCAGGGCAGGCTGCACCTCGGCCAGGTATGCTTCCACCTGCTCCTTGCAGCGGCCGATGTAGTCGCTGGGGTTCAGCAGGGTCTGCATCTCTTCCAAAGTCATGCCAAATTCCGGAGCTCTGGACAGCCGCTCCAGCAGGTCGCAGTCCTCGCCGTTCTTCATTTTGGCGGTGGCCTCCATGGAGCACTTGCGGATGATTTCGTGCAGCTCCTGCCGGTTGCCGCCCCGCTTGACGGCCTCCATCATCAGATTCTCCGTGGTCATAAAGGGCAGATACTCCCTTACGGTGCGCTCCACGATTTTCTCGTTGACATGCAGACCGTCGGTGACGTTCTGGGCCAGGCGCAGCACGGCATCGGCACAGAGGAAGCCCTCGGGCAGGGAGATACGCCGGTTGGCGGAGTCGTCCAGGGTGCGCTCCAGCCACTGCGTTGCAGCGGTCATGGGGGCGTTCAGGGCGTCGGCCATGAGATACCGGGACAACGAGCAGATTCGCTCACAGCGCATGGGGTTGCGCTTGTAGGCCATGGCGGAGGAGCCGATCTGGTTCTTTTCAAAGGGCTCTTCCACCTGGCGGTCGTGCTGCAAAAGCCGGATATCATTGGCCATGCGGTAGCAGCTCTGGCCAATGGAGGACAGCACGTTGAGTATCCGGCTGTCCAGCTTCCGGGGGTAGGTCTGGCCGCAGACGGAGAAGCACTTGGCAAAGCCGAAATCACTGCTGATCATCCGGTTCATCTCGTCGATCTTGGCAGTGTCGCCGTTAAAAAGGTCCATGAAGCTGGCCTCGGTGCCGGTGGTGCCCCGGCAGCCCAGGAATTTCATGCTGCCGATGACGAAGTCCAGCTCTTCCAGGTCGCTCATCAGGTCCTGCATCCACAAGGTTGCCCGCTTGCCCACGGTGACCAGCTGGGCGGGCTGATAGTGGGTATAGCCCAGGGTGGGCATGGCCTTGTACTTATCCGCAAACTGAGAAAGGTTCTTTACCACCTTTAACAGCTCGCCCCGGAGGTAACGGAGGCCGTCCCGGTAGAGCACCACATCCGCATTGTCGGTGACGTAGCAGCTGGTGGCACCCAGGTGGATGATGCCGGCGGCCTTGGGAGCCACCAGGCCATAGGCATAGACATGGGCCATCACATCATGGCGCACTTCCTTTTCCCGGGCGGCGGCGGCTTCAAAATCAATTTCATTGATATGGGCTTCCAGCTCCTCCACCTGCTCCTGGCTGACAGGCAGGCCCAGCGCATGCTCTGCCTTGGCAAGAGAAACCCAGAGCTTCCGCCAGGTGCGGATTCTGGTCTCGGCAGAGAACAGGTTCAGCATGTATTTGGAAGCATAACGGGAGGACAGGGGGGATTCGTAACGATCAGTCATAGGGCTCTCCTATCAAAAGCTTATCTCAGAATGATGCTGTCCCGCTCGGGACCAACGGACACATAGCCAATGTGGCAGCCGATCTTCTCCTCGATAAACTCCACATACCGCTTGGCTTCCACGGGAAGATCGTCCCAGTTCCGGATGGAAGAAATGTCGCACTTCCAGCCGTCCAGATATTCAATCACAGGCTTGGCATCGTTCAGCAGGCAGGGGAACGGGAATTCGTCGGTCTTTTCACCGTTCACCTCGTACTGGACGCACACGGGGATTTTGTCCATATAGCCCATCACGTCCATCTTGGTCAGGGCGATGTTGGTGGCACCCTGGCATCTGACACCGTAGCGGGTGGCCACGATGTCGATGGGGCCCACCCGGCGGGGACGGCCGGTTTTCGCGCCGTACTCAAAGCCGGCTTCCCGGAGCTTATCCGCTTCCTCGCCGAAGAGCTCACAGGTGAAAGGTCCCTCGCCCACACAGCTGGAATAGGCCTTGACCACGCCCACCACTTCATCGATTTTCACATTGGGCATGCCGGAGCCCACGGGGGCATAGGCTGCAATGGGGTTGGAGGAGGTGGTGTAGGGGTGGATGCCATAGTCCAGGTCCCGCAGCGCACCCAGCTGGGCCTCGAAGAGGATCTTCTTGCCCTGGGCCTGGGCATCCCGGAGGAACACGCCGGTGTCGCAGATATAGGGCTTGATCTTTTCGCAGTAGTCATTCAGCCAGGCTTCCAAATCCTCCATGGTCACGGGCTCCGCCCCGTAGACCCGGGTGAGGGTCAGATTCTTCCACTCCAAAAGGTCCTGCAGATGGGCCTTCAGGTGCTCGGGGTACAGGAGCTCACCGGCCAGCACCGTCTTTTTGGAGAATTTATCCGCATAGAAAGGTGCAATGCCCTGCTTGGTGGAGCCGAATTTCTTATCCGCCAGCCGGGCCTCTTCCAGGCCGTCCAGGTCCCGGTGCCAGGGCATCAGCAAGGACGCCCGGTCGCTGATTTTCAGATTCTCGGGGGTCAGAGCCACGCCCTGCGCTTGAACCTCCTGCATTTCTTTCCACAGGTTTTCCGGGTCCAGGGCCACGCCGTTGCCCAGGATGTTCACAACACCCTTACGGAAAATGCCGGAGGGCAGCAGATGCAGGGCGAATTTGCCGAACTCATTGATCACGGTGTGACCGGCATTTCCGCCGCCCTGGTAACGAACCACCACATCATAATCCTGGGTCAGCAGGTCCACCATGCGGCCCTTGCCCTCATCGCCCCAGTTGATGCCAACAATTGCACAATTTCCCATATCGTTCACCAATTAAGCCAAAGTGGCTTCCATACGCTTCATGATCTCTGCGTAGGCTTCCTCTACGCCGCCCAGATCCCGGCGGAAACGGTCCTTGTCCAGCTTCTCGTGGGTCTTCACATCCCACAGGCGGCTGGTGTCGGGGCTGATCTCGTCGGCCAGGACGATGGTGCCGTCGCTGAGCCGACCGAACTCCAGCTTGAAGTCCACCAGGGTCACCCCGGCAGAGAGCCAGAAGGCCTTGAGCACCTCGTTCACCTTGAAGGCGTACTTCTCGATGGTGTCAATTTCCTCGGCAGTGGCCAGCTTCAGGGCCAATGCATGATAGCGATTCAGCAGGGGGTCGCCCAGCTCGTCGTTCTTATAGGAGAACTCGATGGTGGGCTGGTCGAACACGATGCCCTCCTCCACGCCGTAGTGCTTGGCAAAGGAGCCGGCGGAGATGTTGCGGACAATCACTTCCAGGGGAACGATGGAAACCTTTTTCACGATGGTCTCCCGCTCGTTGATCTCCTGGATGTAGTGGGTGGGAACACCCTGCTTTTCCAGGTAGGCCATCAGGCGGTTGGACATCTGGTTGTTGATGACGCCCTTGCCCTTGATGGTGCCCTTTTTCAGGCCGTTGAAGGCGGTGGCATCGTCCTTATACTCCACAATCAGCTTCTCGGGATCGTCGGTGGCGAAGACCTTCTTGGCCTTGCCTTCATACAGCTGCTGCAGCTTCTCCATGATTCGTTTCTCCTCCTGTTTATTTCCGCCGCCACCGGGGTGACAGCTTGGTATTTTGATGGATTCTGAGGGGAAAAGGCCATTCTGAGCAGGAAAACATGCCCTTTTCTCCAACTTGGAATTTTACAACAACCGCTGCGGTTTGTCAACGATTTATGCCCCGATTCTATCATTAATACAAAAAGCCGCGCTTACTTCTGCAAAAACCCCATGTATTCGTCAAACAGGTTAAAGAGCATATCCCCGGCGCACACCGCCAGGGTGCCCTCGGTGCCGGGAATGGGCACGTGGGTATAGAGGTCCCTGGCCCGGGTGAGCACCAGGGCGGGAATCACATCGTAATCCGGTCCAAAGAGCACCTCCAGGAATTCCACGTACTTTGCCGCCTGGAGCACCTCCTCCGGCTCGATCACATCCTTCATTTTGAACTCCAGGGCAAACACCTTGTTTTCCGTAATCACCAGCACATCGGCATAGATCCGTATATATCTTGCCCGCTTGATGCGGAGCTCAAACCCCAGCTCCCAATCCGGCGCCCACACGCCCTCCAGATCGGCGAATAGATTCATCATCACCTCATGGCAGTCCTGAAAGGAGTGGAGCAGCCCCCGGGTGTCGTTGAGATTCCGGCCATTGCTCCGGCAGCCTGCCATCAGCATTTCCAGCCACTGCTCCCGGCCCAGGGACAGAAAATCGGAGACAAAGCCGTAATAGCCGCAGAAATGCTCCAGCCCTTTGTGAGGGCGGCTCTGACGAATCAGTCCGTGCCAGCGATAATCCCGATCCTGATAGCACAGCTCCTGAAGAAACGGAGCGCCGTAGAGATACTGGTTGATCCGGTGCTTGTCTGCCGGAACACAGCTTTCCAGCTCCCGGGCCTTTACCCCCTCCCGGCGGCAGATTTCATGATAAATCCGACGCTCCAGCATATCGGTTTTGTGCAGCTGATTGGCCATTTTCTCCACTCCTTTCGCCTATCATAACATATTTCTCTGAAATGTGCACAGTTTTTTAAAGGGATTTTTTCTGTCAAGTCTCAGCTTCAACAAAAAACTCCCCTTAATTTCTACAAAAACGACAGCTTTCGTTCTGGCTTTTTTTGTAAAAATATGCTATAGTAGAAAAGAGTACAAGTATATCGAAAATGGCATCGCGAGCACTCGCTTTGCAGGCCCCTGACCGGCGGACCCGTCAGGACTTCCAAATAACCTACGTGAGGTAATGCCATGGACAGCAAAAAACGGCAATCCATCAGTGTGATGATTGGCGGCGTGCATTCCTACTTCCCCCAAGAGATGATTCGGGGCATCATCACCAGAGCCCAGCAAGAGGATATCAATTCCTACTTTTTCCTGCGGATTCACACCAAGCCCTTTTTCAAAAGCGTTTTAGGTGATTTCAGCAACAACATCTACGACTATCAATTTAATACCGTTCACGATTACTGCCGCATCAGCGGTACCGACGGATATATCATCAACTACGGCACCATTGGCTTCCACATGAACCGGGACGATTCCTGGAGCTTTGCCCAGCGCTACAACAGCCGCCCCCTGGTGATCGTCACCGAAAAGGTGGAGCTGCCCAATTGCCACAACATCATTTCCGACAACCATCAGGGAATGTATGATGTAGTCAAGCATCTGGTGACCGTGCATGGCTGTAAGAAAATTCTCTTCATGCGGGGGCCCCGGCGGAACACCGACGCCATCGAGCGATTCCAGGGCTATCTGGACGCCATGGAGGACTTTGATCTCCCCGTAGACGATTCCATGATCGGCGAGGGTGACTTCTCCGCCTATGTGGACGCCGAGGTGGAGCGGGTTCTGGATGCCAATCCCGATGCCGACGCTTTCGCCTTTTCCAACGATGAAATGGCCTCCTCCTGCTACCGGGTCTGCGAGAAGCGGGGGCTTCGCATCGGCATCGACCTGAAAATCACCGGCTACGACGGCGGTGAATTCTCCGATAAGCTGATTCCGCCGCTCACCACCGTGTTTCAGGATGCCTACGGGATGGGCTATCAGGCCGTTGAAGACATGGTCAGAATTTTCCAGGGAGAAGCCCTTACCGACCAGCGCTATCCGGTGCAGCTGGTGACCCGGGAATCCTGCGGCTGTACCCCCAACCGGGACAAGCGAACATTGCTCCCCCAGCAGGCCGCCGACGAACTCCGGCGGGTCCGGCGGAAGGCAGCCAAGCGGGAGCAGGAGCTGCTGGAATACCAGGGGAAATCCTGGTTCATTCCCATGATGGGCCGGGATTTGAACGACTATGTTCAGGATGAGACGGAGTACTGCTATCAGGTGATGGAAAAGCTGCGGCTGCTCAAGGCCAATGCCGCCTATCTGTTCCTGCTGGACCACTCCATCAGCTACGACGGTGAAAGCGAATGGAACTGCCCGGATAACCTGTATCTGGCCTCCTGCTACCGTCACGGCGAGAGCTACGCCTTCCAGCCCTACGACCGTCCCCATGTCACCGAGGAAAACGGCATCGCCCAGCTCACCGACGATGGAGACAACCATCAGTTCATGTGCTTTTTGCTCTTCTCCGGCGACCGGCAGTACGGTCTTCTGGTCTGCGACGTTCCCCTGGATGAGCTGGCGTTTTTCTACGTGGTCAGCCTGCAGCTGGGCTTGTCCCTGCAATATCTGGAGCTGAGCAAGGTCCAGGAGATGCACCGGCGGCAGATGACGCAGGATATGGAGGCCATCCGGGCCAGAAACCGAGAGCTGGACATGCTCTCCGGCTACGACCAGCTCAGCGGCCTTTTAAACCTGCGGGGCCTGACGGAAAGCGTAAAGGAGCTGTGTAAGGACGGCTTGGAGCAATACGCCTACCTGCTGTACTGCGACCTGGACCACCTGAAACAGATCAACGACTACTTCGGCCACCCGGAGGGCAACTACGCCATCACCGTTTGTGCCAGCATTCTGCGAAGCTGCATCCGGGAGTCAGACAAGCTGGCCCGGGTGGGCGGCGACGAATTTGTATGCTTGGTGCTCTCTGACAGTCCCTCCTTCCCGGAGCAATTCCGGGCCCGGCTGACCGAGGCGCTGGACCACACCAACGAAACCGCCGGCAAGCCGTTCTATGTGGGCATTTCCGTGGGCATTCACGCCTTTGTCATGAAAACCTATGAGGATTTCCTAACCGCCTCCGCCCAGGCGGATAAAAAGCTTTACGAAGCCAAGAAAACACGCCGGGCGGATGTCAGAAAGCCCCTGGCGGATTCCAGCTTCCCCCTGCTTCGCTGAAAAATTTCCCCGGCTGCCACGCAGCCGGGGAATTCGTTATTTCATATGGGTTTGGGCGGAGAAGCTATGGGGGAGCAAATCAGAGAGGGTGACCGTCTCGATGCTGCCCTCTGCGCCAACAAGGTAGATGATAAAATCATCATCGCAGAATTCCCGCATCACCTGGCGGCAGACACCGCAGGGCGGGAATGGGCCGGTGATGACGCCGTCCTTGCCGCCGCAGACAGCCAAGGCGGCAAAGTCCCGGTGGCCATCGTAGACCGCCTTGAAGAAAGCCGTCCGTTCGGCACAGACTGTGGGAGAATAGGAGGCGTTTTCGATGTTGCAGCCCTGGTACACCGTACCGTCTTTACACAGCAGTGCCGCCCCCACCTTGTAGCCGGAATAGGGCACATAGGCGTGACTCATGGCCTCGATTGCCAAAGCGGCCAGTTTTTCAGGATTCATGCTGTTCCCTCCTTACAGGATCTCCCCGGCGAAGCTCTTGCCGGGAGTATCATATTCCACTCCCAGAAGCTCCGTCACCGTAGCGGCGATATCGGCGAAGCTATCCCGGGTGCCCAGATTCACCGGACGGACCTGCTGGCCCAGAATGAGCAGGGGTACATACTCCCGGGTGTGGTCCGTGGTGGCGGTGTAGGCCGGGTCACAGCCGTGGTCGGCGGTGATCATCACCACATCCTCCGGTCCCAGCTTGGGCAGGAAATTCCCCAGCCAGATATCAAACTCCGACAGGGCATTTGCGTAGCCGTCCACATCCCGGCGGTGGCCGAACTGCATGTCAAAATCCACCAGGTTCACAAAGCAAAGGCCGTGAAAATCCTGCTCTGCATAGTCCAGGGTGTGCTGCATCCCATCGGCATTGGACTGGTTGAACACATGCTCCGTGTCCCCCTGCCCGGCGAAGATATCGTGAATTTTGCCCACGGCCAGGGAGCTGAGGCCCGCCTCTTTGATGGCATCCAGCATGGTTTTTCCGGGGGGCTCCAGGGAAAAATCGTGTCGGTTGGAGGTCCGCTTGAAGCTGGCAGGGTCCTCCCCCACATAGGGTCTGGCAATGACACGGCCCACGCCGTGCTTGCCCCGGAGGATTTTTCTTGCCTTGCGGCAGGCATCGTACAGCTCTTCCAGGGGAATCCAGTTTTCATTGGCCGCCACCTGGAACACGGAATCGGCGGAGGTGTAGACGATCCACTTGCCGGTGCGCTTCTGCTCCATGCCGTAATCCCTGATCACATCGGTGCCGGAATAGGGAGCATTGCACAGCACTCCCCTGCCGGTAGCCGCCTCAAATTCCTCCAGCACCTCCTTGGGGAAGCCTTTCGGATAGGTGGGCAGGGGCGCGGGAGAGATCAGCCCCGCAATCTCCCAGTGGCCGATGGTGGTGTCCTTGCCCATGGAGGCCTCCCGCAGTCTTGCCACCGCCCCCAAGGGAGCGTCAGCTTTCGGCAGGCAGTTCACGCCGTCGATGTTGCCCAGTCCCGCCGCAATCAGGTTGGGAATGTGCAGCTTGGCGGATGCGGCGCAGGAACGGAGGGTGTTCACCCCCACATCTCCAAAGCGCTCGGAATCCGGCATCTGCCCGATGCCAAAGGAATCCAGAACGATTAAGAAAACTCGCTTCATCATCTTACTTGCCTTCCATGGCCACCGCCACGTCCAGGGCCACCTTCATCATGGTGGTAAAGGCGGTCTGCCGCTCTTCGGAGGTGGTCTCCTCGCCGGTGACGATGGAGTCGGAGATGGTGCAGATGGCCAGGGCCCGCTTGCCGTACCGGGCGGCGTTCATATACAGGGCAGCGGCCTCCATTTCCAGAGCCAGCACGCCCATCTTCTGCAGGCCGTACACGCTGTCCAGCCCCTCGGGTACACCGATATGGTCGCCATAGAACACGTCAGAAGAATTCAGGTTGCCCACATGATACCGGGCGCCGTTGGCCTCAGCGGCCTTTACCGCTTCGGTGAGCAGGTCCCAGGAGGCGATGGGGGCAAAGGTGCCGGGCAGATGGAACTGGGCGGCGAAATTGGAATCGGTGCAGGCACCCTGACCGATGACCAAATCATAGAGCTTCACATGTTCCTGGATGGAGCCGGCAGAACCCACCCGAATGATGTTCTCCACGCCGTAGCCGTTAAAGAGCTCATGGGAGTAGATGCCGATGGCGGGCATGCCCATGCCGGAGGCCATGACGGAGACCTTCACGCCTTTGTAGGTGCCGGTGTAGCCCTGGACGCCCCGGACATTGTTCACCAGCACGGGGTTTTCCAGGAAGTGCTCCGCAATGAATTTGGACCGCAGGGGATCTCCGGGCATCAGCACGGTTTTGCCGAAATCACCGGGCTTGGCAGAAATATGGGGGGTTGGTGTTGGAAACATAGAGCATTCTCCTTTTCATAATAATGGGGGGCGGCGCTACCAGGTAAGCTCTCCGTCGCCGCCCATGAGCCTGGTCATTTCCTCGATTCGTTCCAGGGGGAATGAGGGTGATGACACCGGCCTCATGGCCAGGGACATGAGCTTCATGGGATTGTCGTCCGCCGCGATGCGGTTGGAGCAGAGTGTACCGCAGATTTTGCAGCGATGGATGACGGCCCATTCGCCGTTTTTCCGGACCCAGACTGCAATGGGCTCCATGGAGCCGCCGCAGTCCGCCTCCCGGTCCCCCGGGGTGATATCCAGATGCTTGCTAAACAGGCAGTAGGGGCAATGATTTCGATGGTCACTCCCCGCCCCCTGGGGGGTGACGGTTCTGCCGCAGTGACTGCACACAAAAGTTTCTGTGCAGGGATGGTTCTGATAATAGCCTTTTGTATATGTTTTTTTCTTGTTTTCCCGATTCATGGGAATACCTCCTGAAAGATTGTGAATAGAATCCTCCGGGAGGCCTGCGATGATTCTGGCAAACCTCCCGGTTAGGCCACAATCACCGATACCTTATGATAAGTTTTCAAACAACTGTCTCCTTTTTTATAAAATTTTTTCTATGATGGAAAATTGGGATTTGACGGGTTCCTTGGATGAGATGCCTTTCAACGTGTTCGTAGGGAACGGATTTATCCGTTCCGGAACGTCGATTACCATCCGTGGTTCGTTGGATGGTAAAGGGTTCCTCTTTTCAACATTTTTCCATCCAACGTACACCCCATAAAAACGTTACCGGGCGGAACGGA
>OBLI01002453.1_pt1 | contig 15763 bp, 12 predicted proteins | sample 1519701 | NCBI WGS metagenome assembly OBLI01 (sample SAMEA3663005, study PRJEB22513) | pig gut metagenome | biome: pig gut; feature: pig-associated habitat; material: faeces | place: France | collected 2012 | reverse complement strand
CTTAAAATAATATATTTTTTAAAAGTAAATTCTAGGGAATTCTAGTTTTTTTAGGGGTTAGGGGGTATCTTTTATTTACGGAATTCTAGAATTTACTTAGGGAATTCTAGAATTCCCTAGCGTTTAAGCGTAAAAATCGCTCTTTGGAGCGTAAAAGCCGCTTTCTTTATCATAGGCGATAGATACTTTTAGATCTGGCACTTTTTCAAGTCCGCCAAGGCTTGCCATTTCATCTATAAAGCCCTTTGCGTATTCATACGCCACGCCTTTAAAATCAGCCGGCGTAGAGCTATTTGCTACGCCAACTTTAAGCAAATCAAGTGCCTTTGTGCCGTCCTTACCCACAAACTCGCCATTTTTAAGGCTAAAATCCCTTAAATCAAGCCCAGTAAAATCAGCAAAATTACTCACAGCTCGCCATTTATGTAGGCTTTCTTGCTGGCTCTCATCGCTTAAAACTCCATTATTTTTTAGCGCAAAATAAAATAGCTGTCTTGCGTTTTTGCCACCACCAAGCTCGTTTAAAAGGCTAGCTATTTTGCCGTTATTATCACTATTTTCGCTGCCACTTGCCACCGCTTTCATTTCATAAATATCAAAGTCTATTAGCAAAGCGCCGTTATTTTCTACGCCGTTATTTGCTAGAAGTTTGCCAAACTGCGCTGAAATAGCACTTTGGCGCTCTTTATTTAGGCGATTTTCTTCCTCTTCAAAGCTCTCGCCACCTTGGACTATGCGTGGGTCAGCTAGGTTTGAGATCTTCCCAAACATACTCATGCTAAGCTCGTTTTCATACATAGCAAAAAGCTCTTTATTTTCGTACAAACGCCATTTGAAAGTTACAGCGTTATACTCATCGCCAAAGTATTTTTTCTTTAATCCAAGCTTTAAGCTTTCTTTGTCCTTATATATCGCGCGGTTTGCGGCGGCTGTGTCGTTTAAATGCTCTTGTAATTTGCGGATTTGCCCTTCTACGCCTTTGCTTGGGTCGGTGCTATTAGCATTTAGCTCATCGCCATTTCGCAGCTCCATGCGCTTAGCGTAGGTATCAAGGGGCTTATCTACATTTAGCCTGCCTTTTACATTGTAGTAGTTGTAGTATCCTAGTTCTGCCATTTTTTAGCCTTTTTAGCAAATTCTAGATTATATATCGGCAAAAAAAAATAAAGTTTATGGAATTCTAGAATTCGCTGTGAATTTTTTATTTTGCGCCAAAATTTTATCCAAAACTGCTATAATTTTCTCAAAGGATAAAAATGAGTGGATTTGTTCTTTTAGGCGTGTTGTTTTTTGCTGCTGGTATTTTGGCGTTTGCTTTTAAGTATTATGATAATTTAGAAAAAAAAGATATAAAAACAGCTTGAGTTTAGTGTTTTGCTGCTGTGGGCTTGAAAATAAACGCATCTTCACCCACAGCCGCAGCAGTAAAAAGCGCCTAGCAAAACACCCTAGCAAAGATTTTATCTACATTTTTGGTATAGTAAGAGTAGTCAAAACACGCTCTAATCTCATTTTCATCAAGCTTAGCACGCAAATCCTCATCGCCAAGCAGGTTTTGTAAAAACAAGCTCTCGCCCTTGTCATTTAAAGCACTTTTGCCTTGCTGCAAATCAGCCCAGACCTTCATAGCATTTCTTTGAACGATTTTATAGGCATCTTCACGGCTTATCTCACGCTTTGGCAGCTCCAAAAGCACGCGTTGAGAAAACACTAGCCCACCGGTTAAATTTAGATTTTTCATCATATTTTCAGGATATACGACTAGGTTTTTAATTAGCCCTGTAATGCGCCCAAGCATGAAATCAGCGGTGATAAAAGCATCAGGCAGGATAAAACGCTCCACTGAGCTATGGCTGATATCCCTTTCGTGCCACAAAGCGACATTTTCTAACGCTGGCGTAGCATAGCTTCGTATCATGCGGCAAAGCCCTGTTATATTTTCGCTTAGAACTGGATTTCGTTTGTGCGGCATGGCGCTTGAGCCCTTTTGCCCTGGGCTAAAATACTCCTCAGCCTCGTAAACTTCGGTGCGCTGATAGTGGCGCACAGCCACAGCGATTTTCTCGCAGCTACTAGCTAGGATGGCTAGAGCGCTCATTACCTGAGCGTAGCGGTCTCTTTGGATTACTTGATTTGAGGCTGGGGCGCAGTCTAGTCCAAGCTCAGCACAGACTAGCTCTTCAAGCTCTAATGGCGCGTGAGCGAAGTTTCCCATCGCTCCACTGATTGCGCCTACGCTGATTATCTTTTTAGCGTGTTCTAGCAGCTCTTTTGCCCTTTTTATCTCATCATGCCAGATGGCAATTACAAGCCCAAAGGTAATAGGCTCTCCGTGAATTCCGTGGCTGCGGCCTACCATGAGCGTGTTTTTATGCTCCATTGCCCTTGTTTTTAGGGCTACTAGAAACTCGTCAATGTCAGCTAAAATTAGCTCCAAGCTTTCTTTTATTTGCAAAGCGGCGGCAGTGTCTATACAATCGCTACTAGTCATGCCATAGTGAACAAAACGGCTCTCATCCCCCAAGCTCTCGCTCACACTTGTTAAAAAAGCGATCACATCGTGCTTTGTGGTCTTTTCTATCTCATCAATGCGTGCTATGTCAAACTTAGCGTTTTTTTGGATTTTCTCGCAGTCTGCGTCCGTGATAAGCCCTAGCTTATTCCACGCTCTAACAGCTGCAAGCTCTACTTTTAGCCAAGCATCGTATTTTGCCTGAATGCTCCACTTGCTTTTCATGGCTTCTCTTGCGTATCTTTCTACCATTTTTGCCCCTTTTGTGCTGAGTTTTTTAAAATTTAGCTAAAATTATATTAAAATCACGCTTTAATTTTACTTTTAAAGGATAAATTTGGGCTACGAACTTGTAAAAATCGGCTTTGCCAAAAACGAGCGAGTATTTAGCGCATTAAACCGCCTTGGTTTTAGCATGAAAAAAGCGCAAAATCTCTGCGATAAAGGGCGGATTTTGGATAGCAATGACGGAATTTTGACAAAAAATCAGCTTTTTAGCGGTGAGCTTTTTATGATTGATTATATTTGCTATCCCAAAGGTTTAAAGCCAGTTTTTGAGACAGATGATTTTGCCGTGTTTGACAAGCCCAGCGGCATTTGTTCGCACCCAAATGGCAGAAATAGCCCTTATAATATGTATGATGAGATTTGGCATTTATATGGGCGGGAGGCTTGCGTGGCACACCGCCTAGATGCTGAGACTAGTGGGCTTTTACTTGTAGCAAAGACTAAAAACTCAGCAAAAGAGCTAAAAGCACTTTTTGAAGAGCGAAAAGTGCTAAAAAGCTATCTTGCTCTCGTTCGTGGGGATCTACGCAGTGCAGGGCTAAGGCAGTTTTGCGCTGAAAATTTTGACGAGTTTTTTGGCAAACTAGAATTCCTAAGTGATTTTAATGGCTTTGTGATCGATAAAAGTATGAGCCTTGGGCCTCTAGCTGGGCATACAAAGCAAAAAATGGAGATAAATCCAAAAGGCAAAAGGGCTATAACCTTGCTAAGAATTCTAGAGCTCCTAGAAAACTCCACGCTTGTAGAATGCTATCCGCTTACTGGCAGACAGCATCAAATCAGGCTGCATTTACACAGCGTAGGACACGCAATCTTAGGCGATCCACTTTATAATCTAGAAAAAAGCGATATAGAGAGAATTCTAGATAATAAAATGAGTGAGTCTGAGCGAGTGGCAAAAACAGGCGCAAAAAGGCTAATGCTACACGCAAAGGGCTTGGTTTTTGATTTTAGAGGGCAGCATTATGAGATTTTCTCAGATAGGGAATTCTAGAATTCCCTAGCAAAATTCTAGAATTCCTTAGGAATTCTAGAATTCCCAAGTCTGTGTCATCACCCGGCTTGACTGGGTGATCTCAGTGCTAGGGAATTCTAAAATTCCGTATAGAGATCCTCAGCTCAAGCTGGGGGATGACACAGAACACACAGGTCGGGGATTTTTATAGAGATTGCTTCGCTTCGCTCGCAATGACGGAATTTTAAAAACATTTAGATAAGCATAAATTGTTATCAATAAAAATTATTATTTAGAAAATATTTTATAAAAGCTTAGTATAATTTCGCAAATCAAATTTAAAGGAGAATAAGATGAGTAAAATCTTAAACACAGCAAGCGGCAATCCAATCGGCGACAATCAAAACAGCCTTACAGCAGGCCCTAGAGGTCCAGTATTACTTCAAGACTACATGCTACTTGAAAAACTAGCATTTCAAAACAGAGAAAGAATTCCAGAACGCACAGTTCACGCAAAAGGCTCTGGTGCATACGGCGAGCTAGAAATCACAGAAGATATCAGTAAATACACAAAAGCAAGTTTATTTAAAAAAGGCGAGAAAACTAAACTTTTCATCCGCTTCTCAACAGTAGCAGGCGAGGCTGGTGCAGCGGATGCTGAGCGTGATGTTCGTGGCTTTGCCCTTAAGTTTTACACAAAAGAAGGAAACTGGGATTTAGTGGGAAATAACACTCCAACTTTCTTTATCCGTGATGGATTTAAATTCCCTGATTTCATCCACAGCCAAAAGCGTGACCCTCGCACAAACCTTCGCTCAAACAACGCAGCGTGGGATTTTTGGAGCCTAAATCCTGAGACAATGCATCAAGTAATGATTCTAATGAGTGACCGCGGAATTCCAGCTAGCTACCGCCATATGCACGGCTTTGGTTCTCACACTTATAGTCTTATAAATGATAAAGGTGAGAGATTTTGGGTTAAGTTCCACTTCAAAACTCGCCAAGGTATCAAAAACCTAACAAACAAAGAAGCTGCTGAGCTTATCGGTAAATGTCGTGAGAGTCACCAAAGAGATCTATATGAGAGCATTGAAAAAGGCGATTATCCAAAATGGGATTTTAAAATCCAAATCATGACAGAAGCGCAAGCAAAAGCGTGCCCATTTAATCCATTTGATCTAACAAAAGTATGGCCACACAAAGACTATCCACTAATTCAAGTTGGTGTGATGACCTTAAATAAAAATCCTGAAAACTACTTTAACGAAGTAGAGCAAGCAGCATTTAGCCCAAGTAATATAGTCCCAGGTATCGGCATAAGCCCTGATAGAATGCTACAAGCTAGAACTTTTAGCTACCCAGACGCACAACGCTACCGCCTAGGCGTGCATTATCAACAATTGCCAGTCAATAAACCAATTGTAGAGGTAAACAACTCTTACCGTGGTGGTAGCATGAATAATGGCAGCTACAATGTAGAAAGCGGTGTATACTACGAGCCAAATAGTTATAATGGACCTGCTGAGGATAAAAAATACCTTGAGCCAGCTTTGGCAATTGAGGGTGCAGCTGATAAATACGATCAACATGATAATGATTTCATGGGTGCAATCGATCTATATAAAATCTTGCCAAGCGATGAGAAAGAAAGACTATACTCAAATATCGCTGAGAGCATGGACGGCGTAGAGCAAAAAATAATTGATAGAGCACTTGGACTATTTGAGCAAATTAGCCCAGAGTATGCCGAGGGTGTTCGCAAAGCACTTAAAAAATAATTTTTTCTAAGGAGTTGCGTAATTCCTTAGGCTTTGGAATTCCAGCTTTGGAATTCCAAATTTTATAAATTTCCCCTTTATTGACTCAAATCTGCTATAATCTCAAAAAAGGCAAAAAATGAACGAAACAAGAAAATTAGAACTTTGTAAAAATGTTTTTAATACTTTTTTGGTAGCGTGGATAGGTGTTATAGCGTATATTTTCGCAAATTTTGAAACACTTAGCGTGACTAAGATTATTTTGGGCGTAGTAGGTGAGATTTTTATCTCTATACTTTTGTTTATTATAGCTAGAATTTATGTTTTGGAGGAAAGATAGATGGAATTTGTGTTTTTAATGTTTAGTATGTTGCTACTTTTTGGGGTGTTTGTGGCTATAATGAAAATTGACACAAAAAAGACAAAAACAGCATAAAAGAGCAAAAATGAATGAAGAAATAAATAACAAAATCACAAAAGAAGAAGAAAAACGCTACGAAGAGCTTTGCCAGATGGCTTTTAATATGGCTAGATCTGATGAGTGCGAAGAACTTGAGAAAATGATAAACGCAGGTCTGCCTGTAAATCTAAAAAACCACAAAGGCAATACTCTACTAATGCTTGCTAGCTACAATGGTGCTTTTAAGACCACACAAATGCTAATAAATCATGGTGCAAATGTGGATGAGCGAAATGACAGGGGACAAACTCCGCTTGCTGGCGCGTGCTTTAAGGGTGATTTTGAAATGGTAAAATTGCTAGTAGAAAATGGAGCTGATATTGATGCAAATAACGGCATGGGCTTAACGCCTTATAGCTTTGCTCTTATGTTTAAGCGCAGTGATATCGCGCAGTATTTGCTAGAAAAAACCACAAATAAATCACTATTTAAACGCATAAGCGCAAAGATTTTAAAATTATTTAGCAAATAAATTCTAGAATTCCCTAAGCCCTAAGGAATTCTGGAATTCTAGAATTCTAGAAAAATTCTAGGGAATTCTAAGGAATTCTAGAATTCCCTAGAGCCTTTTTTAAAATTCCCACAAATATTTAAAAAATTCACTTTTAACTTATAAAGCATTTAAGCTACAAAATATTATTTTTTTGCTAAAATTAAGGCATTTTTTATAGTTAAATAATTAGGCAAAATTATGAATAATACAATAGAACACAACTTGCTAAAAAGATTTTATAGCACTCTTGTACTTAGCTCTATTTTTACTATCTTTTTTATTGTGATAGTAATTTATATGGCAATAAACCAAGAAAAAAACGAGCTAAAACTAAAAAATGAACATTACTCAACCTTGCTAGTAAGCAGCATAGATGCCACGCTTCGCGAGCTAAAAGCAAGTTTAGCTAGCGATACTTTAGAGCAAAGATCTAGCATGCTTTTTGAAAATCATGAGTTTTTACATGCTGTTTATTTGCTAGATAAAAATCATAAAATACTAAACTCCTATACAAGAAATGATGATTATATAGTAGAGCCAAACTTCTTGCTAAGCGAGTTAGAGAGTGGTGAAATTCTAATAGATAAATTTGCCTACGATGATAACAAAGATAGCGAAGTCTACGAACTAGTAGCTTATAATCTTGGTGATAAAACCGCAATCATGCTACTAAATATCAAAAAAATAGCTAGCTTGGTGCTTGATGGATCTAAAAATAGCTATATGGTGGATAAAGATGGCTTTATCTATGATGGAGTAAATGATAATGCTTGGTTAAATATTTATGACGAGCTTAGTTTGGATGATGATTGGAAAAACTCCCATGCTGATTTTAGCGTCTTTAAAAGCAAAGATGCGTGGGTGTATTACGCAGTAGATTACCTACCAAATCTAAAAATCGCTGTGTTTTCAGAGGTAAAAATATCTGAGATTTTTAAGAGATATTTATTAGTTGGCATTTTGATATTTGTTTGTTTAGCTCTTTTGTTTTTTATTTTGGCTGAGTTGTTTTTTTATATTAAAAACTACATTATTGTGCCACTGCGCCAATTCAAAGTTTTCTTAAAAAACTTTGAAAAAGGCAGATTTATCGTCCAAGACTTTGGGCAAAATAGCGATTTTTCAAAGTTTTATGACCGCTTATCTAGGATTTTTTATAATATCAAAAACTTAGAACAAGACCTAGGCTTTTATAAAAATGAACACGAACTTTTGTTTGAAAGTAGTGATTTGATAATAATTTATGTAAATGCTAAGGATGATAGAATAGTATCTTGTTCAAACGCTGCTTTGGAGTTTTATAAATACAGCGAAGATGAGTTTCTTACTAAAAACTTCTTTGATTTAGAAGATGAGAGCTTGTATTCATCGTATTTGGCTGATTTTACAAACTCGGTTGATGTTGTTCATGTCCATAAAACTCGCCTTGGCGAGCGCAGATTTGTAAGCATTAGCCGTGGACATATGATAAAAGACCTAGCGGCTTTTCATGTGTATGTGATAAATGATTTAACAAATATTATTCGCCTGCACTCTATGATTAAAGATATGATAAATGTAGCACAAACAGGGCCTTGTCTAATCCTAAGCCTAAATAAAAAACTAGAAGTAATCGGCGCAACGCAAAATATAATAGATACCCTAGGATATAATAGAGAATATATCATCCAAAAAACCTTGCGCTTAAGCGATATTATAAGCGACAAAGGCAAGCTAGCTGACCTTGAGAGACACTTTAACTCTCACTCAGATGCTGTGATTGATGATGTTTTACAAATCAATAGAGAAAATGGACAAAAAGTATGGCATATAATGAGGTTTGAGCCTTTAGATGATAAAAAGAGAGCTAGTGGGGATATTTGGGCTTATGCGTATTTTAGAGATGTTTCAAGCATATATAAAGAACTAAGAGCTTTAAAAAGCGATTTAGAGTTGCAGCGAGAACAGCTACAAGGAAGCTCGCTCATGGCGTGGCAATACGATGTCGAAACTGGGCTTTTTGACTTGCCTGTTAGCTTTTTTGACTTGCTAGGACAAGATAAGCTTAATGCCGCTCTTACAGCAAAAATCCTGCCAAAATACATAGAAAAAAACTATGTAGACTTGCTAATAGAAGAAATCGAACAAGCCATAAAAAACCACAAACACACCATAGATATAGAACTAAAAGCTACTTCAAGGCTACAAGTAGATGTGTGGTTGAAGCTTAAAGGGCACTTTGCTAAGATAAAAACCAAAGACGAAGAAGAAAAAGAAGTCGTCTTAGGCGTACTAGAAAACATCAGCGATAAAATAGCAGAAGAAGCCAGACTAAATCTACTAGCAACTATCTTTGATAACTCAAAAGAAAGCATTCTAATCACTGATGAGCAAACAAATATCATACAAGTAAATAGTGCATTTACAGATACTACTGGATATAGCGAAGATGAAGTGCTTGGCGAGCACCCATCACTGCTAAAATCAAGCAGATATAATAAAGATTTCTTTAAAAACATGTGGAAATCTCTAGGAAAAACAGGCTCATGGAAAGGCGAAATCTACGATATCCGCAAAGACGGCACAGAATTCCCACAAATCCTAAGTGTCTCAGCAGTGCGTGATAGAACCGGAAAAATCACAAACTATATCGGCATCTCAACTGATATCACAAACCTAAAACAAAAAGAAAACGAGCTAGAAAAAATAGCCTACTACGACGCACTAACAGGACTTCCAAATAAAAGAAAGTTCCTAAAACTGCTTGAAGAAAATATAGAAGAAGCTACCATAAATAATAAAAAATTTGCTTTGTTTTTTATGGATCTTGATGGCTTTAAGGCAGCAAATGACACCTACGGACACAACTGTGGCGATGAGGTGCTAAAGCTTGTAGGAAATAGACTAGAAACCATAGTACACAAGAAAAACGATATGATATCAATAATGGAGCATAAGGGCAATATAGTCTCTCGCCTTGGTGGTGATGAGTTTGTGCTTATTATAAAAGACTTTGATGATCTAAATGATGTCCGCAAGCTAGCAAATGAAATAATTGACCGCATAGGCAGAGCCTTTATTATAGGCAATTACAATGTCTACATAGGCGCAACTATAGGAATAACTTACTATCCACAAAGCAATATTGTAAATACTGATGTTTTATTAGAACAAGCTGATTGGGCTATGTATCAAGCCAAACTTGCTGGCAAAAACCGTTATTATGAGTTTAACGATACTAGTGCTATGATATTTAAAGAGTATAAAGACCTGCTTTCTCGCTTTGAGACCTTTGATGAAGAAAACTTTATCGTTATTTATCAGCCAATTTATGATATAGCAAGAAAAAAAGTGCTTGCTTTTGAAGTTAGCATAAATCTAAAAGATACTAAAACCAAACTAAGCACAAGCGATCTTTCAAACTTGCTAAGCCAAAAATACTGGTTTGTAGACCTAAATATTTGGATTATAAAATCTGCTTATGAAGCATTTAGAAAAAATGGGTTATATGATGTAAATATTTATATAAACATCCCTATATCTCAGCTAAACTCAAATGCTTTTTATAGAAAGTTTAAAGAATTTGCTAAGGATAAATACCTTGGTAATATGAGAATTCTAGTTAATGATATCTTTACTATGAGAAATCCTGCAAACGAAGTAAATGAGGTGGTAAATAGATATAAAGAGTTTGGCATTGATTTTATGGTAGATGAGCTAGATGAGAAGACAATAGAGCTAGCAAGCGAGCTAAAAGTAAGCAATATGCGTGTAACTAGAGCTTATACAAAAGGGCTATTAAAAGAACTTGGTATCATAGACAAGCTAAGCGATATGTTAGCTACTTGTAAGGCTGAGAATAAAATCCTTTGTACCAAAAATGTAGAAAATGCTCAAATCTTTAAAATTCTTTCTTTGATAGGATTTGAGTTTGTGACAGGTGATTTTATATATCCGGCTGTTAGTGGCGAGGAGCTTAGTGAGGCTATCACAGAGCTATCAAAAAAAGAAAATATTTTCACACAACTTGCTAGCAGTGATTCAAAAAGCAAAACAAGCATGATGAATTTGTTTAAATTTTTGATATTTATGTCTTATGAGCTTGAAAGTATCTTGCAGCTAGTAAATGACAAAAACCTAAAATTATTTAACAAAAATGAGTATGAAAATACCTTTGCTAGCTTGCGTGAAGCGCAAGATGAGGATCTAGCTTTTGTTTGTGATGATGCAAATGAAATAATCAAAAACACCCTAAAGCTTAAAACCACACTAAAAGCTGATGAAAATATCGACATCAGCGCAATCAAACAGCAGATCATAAACGAGCAAAACAGGCTCATAAACCTAATATCAGGAGAGTAAATGCAAATATACGAGCATGAAATTCCCAGCGGCTCAAGGTTGTATTTTGGCAAAAGCGCAAAGATAAAAAGGCGCATTGAAAGACTTGCTAGCGAGCTTTTAGAAGAAAAGGGCTTTAGCGAGATTATCACGCCGTTTTTTAGCTATCATCAGCGCTTTGGGCTAAAAGAGCAAAAGCTACTTCGCCTAAGCGATGAGAGCAATCATGAAGTAAGCCTAAGGGGTGATTCTACCATTGATGTCGTTCGTATAGCCACGCGCCGTCTAAAAGGGCAAAATCAGAGTAAGTGGTTTTATATCCAGCCTGTTTTTTGCTATCCTAGCATGGAGTTTTATCAAATAGGTGCTGAGATGCTTGGTAGCAGTGAGCTTGGGCTTTGTGTGAGCATCGCTGACGAGCTGCTTTCTAAGCTTGGGCTTAACACACATTTACAGATTTCAAATATGAGAATTCCGCATATTTTGTGTGAGCTTTTGGGGCTTGATATGAGCGTGTTTGAACAAGGTCGCATAGAAATTTTGCTAGCTAAAAATATCTCTTGGCTAAGCAATCTTGCTAAAGCTAGCACAAAAAGCGATATAAAAGCACTTCTAAGCATAGTTCCAATAGAGCTAAAAGATAGCTTAGAGCTTATGCTTAGCCTTGGCAAAGACTATAAAAACGCTGTTTATGCGCCTATTTATTACTCAAAAATGCGCTATTATGAGGGGCTGTTTTTTAGATTTTTAAAAGAAAATAGCATTTTAGCAAGTGGCGGCGTGTATGAGATAGAAGCTCTTACTTGCGCAGGTTTTGCTGTGCATTGTGATAATTTAATAGAGAGTTTGACAAAGGAATTCTAGAATTCCTAAATCTAGAATTCCTAAAACTGAATTCTAGGAATTTTAGAATTCCTAAATCTAGAATTCACGGAATTCTAGATTTTTAATAACTTTATAAGGATGAGAAATGAACAAAGCTGATTTAGTAATAGGTATCCAGTGGGGCGATGAGGGCAAAGGCAAAATCGTAGATATGCTATGCCAAAACTACGATGTAGTTTGTCGCAGTGGCGGCGGACATAACGCAGGTCATACTATCGTAGTAGGCCAGAAAAAATACGCACTTCATCTGGTGCCAAGCGGAATTCTACACAAAAATACTACAAATATAATCGGCACCGGCGTTGTGCTAAATCCAGCCGTGCTAATTGAAGAGTTAAAGCAATTTGGCGATATTTCGCAGTTTGAGGGCAGATTTTTTATCTCAAATAGAGCGCATTTAAATCTAGAATTTCACTCTCAAATAGATAAGGCAAAAGAAGCAGCCAAAGGCAAAAACGCAATAGGCACCACGCTAAAAGGCATAGGACCAAGCTACAGCGATAAAATCAGCCGCACAGGTCATAGAGTAGGTGAGCTGCTAAACCCAGCTAAGCTAGCTAGCGATATCATAGCTGATTTTGAGCAAAACAAGGCGTATTTTAGCTCGTTAAATCTAGAATTCCCAAAGCAAAGCGAGCTAGAAAAAGAGTTTAGCGAGTATAAAAACATCTTAGCTCCATTTATCGCTGATACCACTCAGCTGCTTTGGAGCAAGATTGATAGCGGCGCAAAGGTGCTGTGCGAGGGAGCGCAAGGCACTTTGCTTGACATTGACCATGGCACATATCCGTGTGTAACTAGCTCTAGCACTATTGCTGCTGGGGCTTGTACAGGTCTTGGACTAAGCCCAAAAGATTTAGGCAAAGTAATAGGCATAGTAAAAGCCTACACCACAAGAGTGGGCAATGGAGCCTTTCCTAGCGAGGACTTTGGCAGCGATGGCAATAGGCTTTGTGAAGTAGGCAGGGAGTTTGGCACTACAACCGGCAGGCGGCGTCGTACTGGGTGGTTTGATGCTGTGTGTGCCAGATATGCAGCTAGGCTAGATGGTTGCGATGAGTTTGCGCTGATGAAGCTTGATGTGCTTGATGGTATGCTTAAGGTCAAAATCTGTGTAGCTTATGAGTATAAAGGAGAGCGCATAAACTACTTCCCAAGCGATCTAGAAAATGCTAAGCCTATTTATGAAGAAATGGATGGCTGGCAGAGCATAGCAGGCATTCGCAGCTACGATGAGCTACCAGCAAATGCTAAAAAATACATAGAGCGAATTGAAGAGCTAACCGGCGTAAAAGTAGGTATAATCTCAACTAGCCCAGAGCGAAACGACACTATAATAAGATGAAAAGCAAATACAGCCCCGTGCTAAAAATCAAAGAGCAAAAAATGAGCGATATTGAAATTCGCCTTTTTAATGCTCGTTCGCACAAAAGCTCGCTTGAAGCCCAGCTTGCTAGCATAAAAGATGATTTAGCGCACGAGGAATTCCCTAGCTCAGGCGATTTTGGCACTATGCAGCTTTTTAGCTTTACTCACGCACAGCGCATTGATGAAAGCGAGCTTTTAAAACAAAAAATCATCGTAGCAAATGGCAAAATCACAGAACTAGAAAACGAGTATAAAGAAGCCTACAAAGAATGCGAGAAAATAAAGTTTTTACACAATACAGAAGTAAAAAATATGCTAAAAAAGATTGAAAAGAAAAATCAAGCTGAGCTTGATGAAATCGCTGTTATGGGGTATTTTAGAAGGAATAAAGAAAATGAGTTTTAAGGTGCTTTTTAATCTAGGGAATTCTAGATTATTTTTGTTATTTTGTGCTTTTAGTTTTAGTTTTGGCGCAGATGAGCAGATCATCACAGCTCAAAAAAGGGAGCAGATTTTAAGCGAATATGAAAAACTAGAAGCCGCAAAATCAGAGCTTGATAGCTACAGGGAGGCTACAAAACGGCTATTTAATGAGCGCCAAGCTCAGCTTTTAGCCAAAGAAGCCGAGCTAAATGCCACACTTGCGCTAATTGCTCAAAAAGAGCAAAATATAAGTGAAGCAAATGCTAAAAGCGAGGCAAAGGTAGCCGATATGCTAGCCAAAAATGAAGCGATTTTAAACGAGCTAAAAAAAGGCAATAACGACAAAATGCTTGAAGCCTATGTCAAAATGAAAGATGGCAAAATCGCTGAGGTGCTTGGCGCCATGGATGCCACAGACGCTGCAAAACTACTATACCGCATGGAAGCAAAGAAAATCTCAGCCGTGCTAGCTAAAATGGACGCTGCTAAGGCTGTGGAGCTAACAAATCTTATAAAAGAAGGCAAGATTTTTGATGAAAATTCTAGCAAAGATAATTCATCGCAAAATGGAGATGAAAATGCTAGCGCAAACTAGGGAGTTTTAGAATTCCCTTTGCTATAATTATAAAAAGGAGCAAAAATGTTTAATAGACTTCGCAGAACTAGGCTAAATCCTTTGGTGCGTAATTTAGTGCGTGAGACTAGACTTGATTTGGATAATTTTATTTATCCACTTTTTGTGGTTGAAGGAGAGGGCGTAAGAAATGAAATAGCAAGCATGCCAGGCGTTTTTCAGCTTAGCATTGATGAGATTTTAAAAGAATGCTGTGAGCTAAAAAGCCTTGGGATAAAGAGCATTTTGCTTTTTGGAATTCCAAGCTTAAAAGACAGCGTAGGCAGTGACGCCCTAAGTGATGATGGGATAATTGCTCGCACGCTAAGGGCTATAAAGGCTGAGTTTGGCAGCTCTTTGCTTGTTATTACTGATCTTTGCTTTTGTGAATATACAGATCACGGACACTGCGGAATTCTAGATAAGTGCTCTGTAAATAATGACGCCACGCTAGAAATCAGCGCAAAACAAGCCCTGATCCACGCAAAAAACGGCGCAGATATGATAGCACCAAGTGGAATGATGGATGGAATTATTACTTGTTTGCGGGAGGCTTTGGATAAAGGCGGCTTTGAGAACTTGCCTGTGATGGCGTATTCTACGAAGTTTGCTAGTGCTTATTATGGTCCATTTCGTGATGTAGCAGAGTCAGCCCCAAGCTTTGGGGATAGAAAAAGCTATCAAATGGATAGCGCAAACCGCTTGGAGGCAATAAGAGAGAGCCTAGAAGATGAAGCTCAGGGCGCTGATATTTTAATGGTAAAGCCAGCACTTGCTTTTTTAGACATCATCCGTGATATAAAAGAGCGTAGCTTACTGCCGCTTTGTGCGTATAATGTAAGTGGGGAATATGCTTTATTAAAAGCTGGGGCTAAACTTGGCGTGATTGATTATGAGAAAGTGATGATGGAGACCTTACTAGGTATAAAAAGAGCCGGAGCTGATATGATAATAAGCTATCACGCAAAAGAAGTGGCAAAAATTTTGTAGTTTTAGCACGCAGCTACACAAAAAAGCAAGTGGCGAATGAAAATTATTTTTTCTAATAATTTTCAAATTTTAAATGAGTTAAAAGACAATGATTATAAACTAAAAGGCTTACTATGAGACATTTTTTAAACTTCGCAGATATTAGCAAGGCTGAAATTTTAAGCATCTTAGAGCTTGCTAGCAAGATAAAAAAAGAAGCTAAGGCAAGGGAATTTAAGCCTTATTTAAAAGATCAAAAATTAGCTATGATTTTTGAAAAAAGCTCAACTAGAACGAGAGTTAGCTTTGAGGTTGGTATGATCGAGCTTGGCGGGCATCCGCTTTTTCTTAGCTCAAAGGATATCCAGCTAGGACGAGGTGAGCCAGTAAAAGATACTGCGCGTGTGCTTGGTCGCATGGTGGATATGATAATGGCGCGCGTCTATAAACAAAGCGACCTTGAAGAGCTTGCCAAATACTCAGGCGTGCCTGTAATAAACGGGCTTAGCGATGATTTTCATCCTGTTCAAGTCATGGCTGATTTACTAACCTTACAAGAGCTTGGCCTAAATATAGAAAAGATGAAAATGTGCTATATAGGCGATGGAAATAATATGACAAATAGCTTCATTGAAGCTGCTGGTAAGCTAGGATTTGAGCTAGCAATCGCTACGCCAAAAGGCTACGAGCCAAGTAGTGCAGTGCTTGAAATAGCGCAGA
>OBLI01002451.1_pt1 | contig 15770 bp, 16 predicted proteins | sample 1519701 | NCBI WGS metagenome assembly OBLI01 (sample SAMEA3663005, study PRJEB22513) | pig gut metagenome | biome: pig gut; feature: pig-associated habitat; material: faeces | place: France | collected 2012 | reverse complement strand
TTGTCTCTACTGCCAGGTTTGTTGAATTGCTGTATGCGGTCGAAAGTGCAGAAGCGAGGAATCTTGTAGCCCTCCTTCTCACAATGCAGGAGCAATAAGAACGCATTCATACCGTTGTATTCCCGCCCGTTCAGGTTCTTCGGCCATTGCAGCGCACCCTCGGTAAACCACGGCTTCTTCCATCCGTCTTTGCTGCGCAAAGATTCTATCTTGGAGATCATCATCTCCGAAAAGAGATCCAAGGCTTTCTGCTCGGCAGTGGGCTTTTCATTCATTTTCTGTTCCATACTCCTTCATTTCAGACACACGACAGGTAAAGTCCAACCGGTCATTGAAAACAGACAATCCCAATGTTCCTTTGACTTGGATGCGTGCTCCTGGTTGCAGCCATGCCTCTCGCTTTCCGTCGAAGAGGAAGAAGCGCACCCAGACATACTCGAAACCGTCACTAACTTTTTCCGCACTGAAAGCGGAGAACAGCCAATAAGGTATTCCCTTCTTGTCCGTCTTCTCGTCGATTTTCTTGCCGACCTTGCCCCTCAGCTCCAGTTCGCCCTTGATGCAGTCCTCCGCTTCCGCAGGCTCATGGTTGATGTCGCTCGCTGTCAGGTTGTAGTACATCGCCTCTCCTCGCTTGCGGGGGATCAGCGTGCCCGTCACCTCGATGAGCTGGTTCTGTATGGGCATATCCGTCTCGTCCATCGTGCCGTCCTTGATGACCGACACTTCGATGGTCTTGTTCATCCCGCTTTTAGCTGGAATGACTACGTTCATGGCAAAGCTCACAAAGGGCTTGCCCTCCTTGTTCGTGCGGCAGGTCGCAGCTTTGCAGACCGTTCCGCACACGGTTACATTACATTTGATCATTGTTCGATATTTTTTTGAATTCTACATTCCCATGTCCAAGTGGAAACACATCAGCACAACGAGTCCGTGGGGTCAGTCATCACAGACGGGAGCACGGCGCAACTCATACACCATCCATACTCCGATGCAGAGTTGGATAATCAGCCAGCTGACGGCGGCCGTCCGACCGAACAGCCACTGGTTGACTGCGAAATTGCCTGCCACGGCTAGAACACCTGCCATGGCGGTGCATACATGATTGACAGTTCTTTTCATCTTCTCTGTATTTGGTTTTGTGAATATTCCGCTTCCATGCCACGCTCAAAGTTCTGTGCTGCCTGTTGGGTGGCGACGATGCCCATAACCAAGCTGGTCACCTTGGTTCGCTTCGCCTCGTCCGACAGGTTGTCGCTGTTCAGTGCCAACGACAGGCGGTTCGTCTCGGCGGCGGTCAATGCGCGGTTCACCTGTACCACACCGTTGTCAGACTTCAACACCGTCGTTCCGTTGTCTCTCATACTCAGCGAACAATGCTTCATGCCAGGCACCATAGAGGTCAGATCCACAGTCTTCCTCAATGCCATGGATTCCATCTGCTCCTGCTGCCTCGCCTCGTCCTTGCTGTCCAACTGGGCTGCCAGCATCATCAGCGACATGAACATCGACACGGCCATATCGAGTATAGGGTCATTGGTTCCCGACACGCCCACACCGCTGTCATCCGATGCCAGCATCTTCTTCATCCAGTCATCTGAAGAAGAGGTGGATGGTTGCTCGCCCTTGCCATTCCCCATCGAGGATAGCCCCGGTGATACAGACGTGTTTCGCTCATCGTTCTGACCGCCTACTTGTCCGTTGCTTCTTCCTTTATCGGCAGTAACCACGTTCCTCGGGTTGCTCTCCACGCCAAAACTCTTGCCCTCTGCCCGCATCTCTGCCATCACCTCCTTGTCATACTTGTCCAGTCCATTGGCCTCGATGATGCGTTGCAGACTCGCCGCATAACCGCCGCCAGTGGCATAGCCTGCCTTCTCTATGCTCTTCGCCCATCCCTTATAGTCGTCAGGTGAAAGCGTGAAGCACTGCGCATAACGCTTGTTCTCTTTCAGAAACTTGGAGTGATGCTCATAACTGTCACCCACGCTTTTGTACTTGCAGAACTTCTCATTGGGCTTGTCGTCCGTATAGACTCCATACTCACCGCCATTCTTCAGCCACGAATCCGTAGCCTTGATGCCGAAGTGGTTGTTGCATTCGCGCGACAGCTGACTCTGTCCGTTGCTGCTTTCCAGTATAGCCTGCGCCAAGATGACGGAGGCAGGAATCCCATACCTCCGCATCTGTTCTTTGGCTTCCTCCGCATGTTGTGCGGCATACGCTGCATTCTTTCCCATAAGTCTATCTCCTTAAACTTGTATGTTGTCCTGTTTCCTGACTTTCCTGTGCCATCTGCTTTCCAGTCTCTTGTCCAGGTGTCACCATCTCCGTGATTTCACGCTTCGATGATGTTGTCTGCTTCGGTGCTTCCAGCTGGTCACAGATAGCCACACGCTCTCCGGCACGAATCAACTTCGGCAGATAGGTGTCAAGCGCATGATAAGGGAATCCTGCCATTGCCAACGGTTTGCCTTCATCGTCCTTGCGCCCATTGCTCTTCGTCAACGTAATACCCAATATATTGGAAGCCTTCACCGCATCATCCTTGTAGGTCTCGTAGAAGTCGCCACAGCGGAAGAGTAGGATGGCATCAGGATGTTTTTTCTTCAAGTCAAGATATTGCTTGACTATAGGAGAGACAGCAGCCGTGGCTACTTTTTCTTCTTTCTTCTCTTCTTGCTTCTTCTCTTCCCTTTGTTCTGGAATCCGCTCAGCCCCCGTGCTCGCCGCGTCAACGGCGAGTTCCTTTACGTCCTTTTCCGACGAAGTCTTCTCTTCTTCCCTCTGTTCCAAAGTCTGCTCCTCATTTTTTACAACAGCAGCCGTCTCCGCTTGCTTCACCTCTGTCGCTTCTTCCTGCTTTTCCTGTGTACTTTGCTCTACATTGTTGTCTTTCTGCAACACATCAGCAAACAGCGATGCGGCAAGGTTCTGCTTGTACGATTCCCGGTCAGGAGCCACCCACAATCGTTGCCATTGGGACGGACTGACACTTCTCGGTTGCAACTTCTTGCCGTCGATGGTGGCGGCACACAGACATTCGCCCGACTTGGCACGGAATACCGCCACACGCTGGATGCGGTTCAGATCAACTTCCTGCTCATTGCCACCAAAAATATCCACCTTCAGGTCGGGCTTCGCCTCTGCCATGGCATAATACTTCTGTGCCAATTCCTCACGCACACGCTCGATATTGTCCATCGATTGCTTCAAGGTGGTGAAGAAATGATTCAGGTCGCCTTTGTCAGGATAGACGGCAAAGCCCTCCTTACCCTCTGGCTTGATGTAGAGTGCCCACCGCTCCTTGTCATCCTTCACCAACTGCACATTGTCGAAACCGATGTCACGGCTATGGGTCACGGCTTCCGTGGCATCCAACGAGGATAGGTCTTCTATCGACCAGTTGCGCAACCTGGACACCGTGATTTTCTTGTCGGCGAAATAGCTGTCATCGGGACGGAAGCCCAAGGCTCCGTCGGGATTGTAGAAACGCACATTGTCATAGCCTTCTTTCTGCAAGGCATTGGTGAAGCGTTGCTTGTTCATGCCCTTGATCTCGTTGTTCACCTCCAACGATGCACCCTGTGGCAGCACCACATCGGCGGTCTTGCTGGCATCATCACGCACGATGACCACAGTACGCTGCTCCTCGTTGGGATGCTGCTTGATTTCGTCTGCTACGAAGTAGTGGTTGGGCAACTGCACCTGTATCTGCGCCGTCTCTCGCTGATGCTGGTCGGTGGCATACTCCACCTTTTCACCCAGTTCGGCTTTCTTCAACACCTTCAGCGCACCGTTCACCTCACTCTCGATGGCATCAATCAGACAAGGGTCTTCCTTCAGTTCCCTCGTCCAATAGTCCACCATGCTAAGGCTGTCCTTTGACAGACGGGCAGGCAGTCCCAGTTCGAGCATCTTCACGCCCGAAGCTATCTCAGTGATGAGTCGTTCCTTCTTCACGGCATCCTCCGACGGGGCTTTGCCGTTCTTCATGACCATGCCTTCACGTGCCAACCGCTGCTGATGACCGGTGGCAGACACCAACTGGCGCATCATCTCCTGTACATAGTCATTGTAGTGCTCGAAGTCACGCTGCCGTGGCAGGTAGATGACATCCTTCTCGGTGTCGTAGTGCGCCACACCCGTGCCGTCCTGACGTACATTCACGAGGTTGTCCTTCATCTTCTGAAGGAATCCGTTGACGCACCCATGCAGCTGCTTGTCCTCCTTGTCGCCATAACCTCTATCCTCCACCGTGCCATCCTTCTTCAATGCCGTAGTGTAGGCTGTTTCGTTAGCCATAGGCAGTAGCGTCTGGTCGATATTGAACAGCACACGGATCTCACGGTTTTTCACTCCCTTGTACTGCTGTTTGTCCTGTTCCGACAGTTCTGCGTATGCCTCCTTGGTGATGACATCGTCGGGATTGTTGCGGTTGACGTACTTATTCCAATTGTAATACAGGAACGGCACACCTTTCTCATGCTCCCTCACGCTCTCACCCCGTGCCTTCGCTTCGGAGAACTGCGTAAACAGATTGCTCTTGCAACCCTTGGCATCGGAGTCAAGGGCAAGGACAAGGGCATTGAACGGACTGACCGAAAAGCCTTTGGGATAGAGTTTCGGATAAAGCTTCCCACTTGCGTTCAACCAATGTCCCTTGGCATTCACCGCACTTGTCAGTGCCTCAGTGAGCAGCGACACCTGTTTCTCCGCCGCCCGCTTCTCAAAATCTGATTTCTCTTTCATGTTTTTATTTTTTTTGTTATTGTATTCCTCTTGGTCGTATCATTGTTTCCCGTGTATGCTCCTCATACTGCACTGCTGCCATCTGTCGCATCTGGTCGTTCTTGGCGAGTATGGCATTAGCCAACGTATTCAGTGGCAATGCCCCCGACTGATACGCCCCAATCACGCTGTCAGGTAGTTGGATAGTACAAGGCACATGGTCAATGTTGGCAACGAGACACCGCCCTTGCAGCATCGGGTTGCTGATACGAGGATGGAGTGGTTCATCAGGATATTGGCGGTACTGCGCACGTGACGCAGCTGTACCCGCCACAGCGGCACAAACCCCTTCCTGCTCTTTCCGCTCCAGCACCTCATGTCCCGCCTTGTTGAGCAGATTGGCACCTCCCATACCCATCAGCAACATCTTTAGCAGCGGATTCTTCACGAACATGCCCGCTACGATGGATGCCAACGGCAAGAAGCTGTTGTCCATGTTCAGCGACTTCGTTTTGCCCGTGAACAGCCCGACGAGTATGTCTGGCAGCATCGCCAACACATAACCGGGATTCTTGAATATGTCTGAGAGTCCGTCCAGCCCGACGCTCTGCATCAGTTCGTCCCATCCGTCGGCATTGCCGACCGCCGTCTCGTCCCCTTCCGATGGCTCCGAAGCGGCATCGCTGCCTCCTGTGCCACCGCTGCCTCCGCCTTCCGCACCTGCCAGTCCCATACGGGCCTCTCCTGCGGCTTTCTCCGCTTCCTCCCTTGCCTTCCGTTCCCGTTGCTCGGCAAGATACTCCTCTGCCTTATCGGGAGCGACCACCATAGGCACATACTCCCGTTCACTCTCTTTTGCCGTCTCGCTCTTCTGCGGCGTGTATGGCATCTTTGCCCATTCAGGCATCCCGTCCGTCCGGGTGTCCGCTTGCTCGTTTCCTTCTCCCCATTTCATAAATGTGATGTTTGTCACGGGTATTTTCTTGTTCAGTTCCCTGTTCGTTTGTACGATGTATGCGTTCTCATGCTTGTTGATAGCCTTGCCCTCCCTACGCAGACGGGGGAAGACATTCCCTTTCTCTCCGAAGACAGCCTGACTGATGCACTGCTCCACGGACACTGACATGTCAGTTTTTTTTTGCTGCATCTGGTCGATACCAGCGTTCAGCAGCAGGTCAACACCCACATACTTGGCCAGGCTGCTCCAACTGCCTGCGCCTCCCATTGCCACGACATCGGCTGCCGCTCCGGCTACCCATCCCGCCGCCTTCTCTGTCCGTGAGGGCTTGTAGGCGGCTTCTCCTCTGGCCTCTATCTCGGCGGCAAGCGGTGACTTGCTCAGCTCGTAGGGCAGACCGAACAGACTGTTCTGCCCTGCCTTGCGCAGGATATAATCAGCTGAGGACTTCGGCATCTGCTTCTTCACCATATTGTCTATCATCAACTGTTCCATACGGTGGTCGATATAAGCGTATGCCAAATCACACCCCAACCGCTCCGACAGCGCATCGTAACGCTCGCGCCCGACCGCTGCCACCGCCGCCTTGCGCCATTCCTCTGCCATCACGGCCATATCGCGCTGCAGGTCCTTGTTGCCCACGATAGCCTCCTTGCACATCGCCAGATAGTCTTCGGTGGTCTTGCTGCTCCATTCGCCGGTGACCCTCAGCGTGGCATAAGGGTCATCACCCAGCATATTGGCAGTGGCCAACGACCTCAGTATGCCTGCTGCACTGTCCTGATACGACCGCAGCTCATCCGCCCGCTTCTCTGCAAGCCTATCCCGCACCTTACCCATCACTGGGGCAAGGTGAAAGCCGAAGTAGTCGTCCATCAGACGCTCTAACTCCGCAAATCGCTGTCCGTTCTTTACTGCCATATACCTTATTATATATTATACTGCCTCAATATCTGTTCTTTTGTCTGCTCGATGGCATTGTGATAGATCTCCATCTGCTTGGGATAATGCTCCTCCAACCATTCGTCCTTATCCACTTGGCGGTGGATGAACTGCACGGCCATACGCTCCTCAATCTCCACGGAGGGTTCTCCCTCTTCCTTGCCGTTGAACCATGCCTTTGTCCACCATCTCACGCCAGCCCGGTCGGGATAGACGCTCACTATCCTCGGAATGTCGAAGCTCTGGATATCCACGTCCAAGTCGGCAAGAGGGTCGATGATGCCGTCATGCGTCAGGGCTTGCTCTTGGAGTTTTTTTTTAACACCTCGTCCATCGTGGAGAGATATACCTGATGTCGCATGGCAAGATAGTTGAGAAAGTCGGCAATGAGCAGGTTCTGCACCTTAGTCGCCAAAGGCATACAGCGGTTGCCGATGCCCAAGGGATTAGCCATGCTCGGCATGGTCTCGTAGAAATAATGCTTGCTCGCTCCCAACGAGAAGATGTTTCTCAACGACTGCTCCGTATGTTCGGGCAGAGAGTATGCTCCTTGTTGAAGGTCCTCGAAGTAGGAGGGAAGGAAGCGGAGCATCAATGCCTCTATCTCCTGACGGTCGGTGTCGTAGGGTGAAGGGATGTTCATGTCCAGTTCATTGATGCCCATTTGGGAATTGTGCTCCAATGCCTTGATATTGCCGTAGAGCATGGTGAGGAACTCCAACGGATTGATTTCCTCTCCGTCAAACCTCACCTCCACATGCAACAGGTCACCGCTCACGGCAATGGTCTGACCGGCCTTCACGCGCTGGCAGAAGTCGGCGAAGACATTGGACAGATGCCTGTATGTCACCTCGTATTTCCCGTACCTCACCGTCTGGTAGATGCCGTGCGTAGCGTCCGACCCGATGGCAGACACCGTACCCGTCGCCACCGCCGACAGCAAGTAATGGTTCACCGAGAAGTCTATCCCATGATGGAAGAATGCCTCTCCCGTCATAGGGTGCTTCTGATCGCCGTAACCCAACGACATCTCCACATCCTGCTTTGTTGGCTCCTCAAACGGCATACAGTACCCGCTTGATGAGCGTAATATCATTTCTTCTGAATATCTCATATCGCTGTATATTGGTTATCGTTTCATTCCTCTGTTCTGCGTCTCTGCCTGTGCCATTTCCTGCCCATGCGAAGAGTTACCGCCTCCGTTAGGCAACGCTTGCGCCACCTTGGAGTTGTTCCCGATGATCAACGCCCCCAATAGCGCACCTGCAATCTTACTCAGCCATCCGAAGCGTCCGAATACCATGAAGGCGGCAGCCACCAGTCCGACAATGCTCATTCCCGACACATTGCCCCTCCCGATATTCCCGAAGAAGTGGCCGATCATGTCACCGCCACCTCCTCCAAATAGGTTCTTGAAGAAGTTGCCGATACCGCTGAAGTGGCTGTCCACATTGCTTGCGGCATTGTTCACAGCGGTCACAGCCTCTCCTGCCTTGCCCGTCAGTTCACGCACCTCACCAGCTGTCTGTGCAACGGTGTCCGTGGCTCCCTCACCGATGACGGCATCACCCACGATGCGTGCCACACTCTTGTCCGTGGTCAGTTTCTCCCACGTCACATACCCGGCAGCACTGCCTATTGCGGCTGTCTTCATTGCCTTGCCCGCACCCGTTAGCGTCCGTTGGGGATGAACGATTGCACCACCCAAGCTGCGTCCCGTTGCCCCGACGGCTTGTCCGCCGTGTTTCAATAATGTACTCCAAAATCCCATATCTCTTATTTTTATGCTAATTGTTGTATCAGTTGTCTCTGTTGTCGTCATAAAGAGCCTCCGTTGGCTTCGCCTTCCTACGTCACGACTTGGCATAATCCAAGCGAGCTTGGCTTCTGCTCTCGCTGCTCCGTCGGCTCTCGATGATTTTGTCATCGAGCTTCTGTTCATGTCTCTTCCTACGGCTTCACGTTTTTCCCCACCTGCTTCCACCGCCTCTTGGCGGCTGCCGCAATCTCGGCCTTGTTCGCTTTGGCAGGTCTCGCCCCTTCGTCTATCTCCATCCAGATGTCCCCCATGGTGGTATATTTCACCGCCCTCGTCAGTCGTTTCAACTGCTTGTTCATATTCTTCAGTTTGGGACGGATGCCGAAGACTATCTCCACACGCTCCTTTTCGGTCATCTTGTTGCCCGACAGGCATACTGTGCGGATGTCATTCACAATCTCGATGCTGTTCATAATCAGCTCGCGGTATATCTTGTTGCGCTTGGCAGACAGGGCTACGGCAAGTCCATTAGCTGGATGGGCATCTAATTGAGCCACCAATCCTCCCATGTTGTCCACCAACTGACCTATCTCGTGATAGAAACCGTATATCTGTGCGGCATAGCTGACGATGGAACGGAAGGAGTCCAGATAGTTGTTGAACTCCCGCTGCAGGTCGGTAGTGGCTTCCACTTCCTCCTTGGTCCAGATATGGCCGGTGGATTGTAGCAGCATCACTTTCTCCTGATTCTTCAGTTCTTTCTCCGCCTTGTTGGTGTACATCAGAATCATCCCCGCAAGAGTCGGGTCGTTCTGCGCCCGCACTCCTGCAAAGGATGACAACATTAATATGGAATAAACAACTATAACTCTCATATCTTATTTTCTTTATAATTAGCCACCATTCTCGACAATTCCGTTGTCGGGCAGTCACTCTCCACTCACTCTCGCCGCCCGTCTCCACCGTCCCATAGCCTGAGCCGCAATCTCCCCATTGCTGCGGTCTGTCATCCCTGCCGTCACGCTGTTCCACACATCAGTCAAGGTGTAATAGCGTATAGATAGGTAGAGCCGATGCAGCTTCTTGCTGAAGGCACTCAGCTTGTCGTTCAATGCCCACAGCGTTTTGCTGCGTTCCGCTCCTGTCAGCATGTTCTCTTTACCTCCCTTGGCGACGGCATCTTTCAGCAGTGTGAAAACAGACACCAATTCAGTGGCGGTCTCCATATACAGGTTATTCATCGAGAGGGTAGCGACGATGCCTTGCGGATTGTTGCTGATAGCCTTGCGCATCTTGCCCAAGGTGATGAATATCTTCACTCCATCATCGTACAGATAGGTACAGGCTTTGAGGGAAGAGGCATAACCGCTGGCGGTCTTCAGATAACTGTTGTACTTCTTCTCCCATTCGTGTATCTTGGTGAACTCGGCGGCGATGGTGTTCTGCAACAGGGCGGTCTTGGTCTGCCCCTTGATTTCCTTCTCTATCTCGCCGTTGATGGCTTCGTTGCCCTCTGCCAATGCCATCCATTCCATGGGATTGGAGGCGACCAACTGCGCCCTCGCTTCCTGAGCGATGCCTATGCACAGGACGATGGCTGCTACGGTGGTCTTAACGATTCGTAATCTCATACACTCCCTTTCTTCGTTTGTTCGTTTCTACTCTTGTCCTTATCTCACTCACCACGTCATAGCTCTTGCTGATGCCTGTCATCTCCAGCTTCGGAGTCGTTCTGTCCATCGACAGCACGGTCACGCTTTTCAGTCCGCACAACTGCTGCATCAAGGTCTGATGCTCGGCAAAGTCCACCACCCGGTACAGCTCCATGTAGTTCACGCTCCGCTGAAACACGCCATGCTCACAGATGAGCTGCTCGCTCCCGATATGGTAACGGATGCTCCTCAGATAGATGAATCGGTAGAGCAAACAGAGGGAAAACAAAAGACTGAGTACAAGCAATAGGGTGCTATATGCACAATCAGGCAACCCTCCCATCAGGAGCATTGCCACGCACAACAGCAACAGTGGCAGCTCGTTGATGAAATACTGCCCGATGCTGGGTCGCAAGGTGATGATGCCATTATCTTTTTGTCTCATGTTTAACATCGTTATTCTAATCCTTCTCTATAAATGGAGTAACACGGTTGTCCTTACTCCAATCTCTACAGATGACGTGTCGATTTTTCTTCTTTTTCCCTTTGTTTCTCTTCCTTGCCCGCTGCGATGAACTCGGCATAGTCAAAGGTATCTGGTTCGCCTTTATCAATCAGTTCAGCCGACTTCTTGTTGAGCAGCGCATCGTTCCAGTCCTTGTAGCAACCCAATGGATGATAGGCTTGCACATGCTCGTGACGGAAGCCCATCTCTGCTGCCACCTTCCTGAAGTTTGCAACAAACTGCCGCCCTGCATCGTCCTTGTCAAAACCCAAATAGTGCCGTGCGTTGGGAGTAACGGACAGAAGTCCTCGCATCTGTCCCTCGGTGGGTGTGCCGCCCGTAGATACATACACCATCTTTACAGGATTTATCTGATACTCTGCCATGGCATCGTAGGCACTCTCAAACCATACAATTTCGCTTGCTTTATCCAACGGCTCGCCCGTGAGGTTGGCAATCCACAGTCCTTCACTGCTGTTGCTTCCTTCTGCCTTGCCCTTGTAACCGCCGCTACCGTCCATCTTCGGTCGTCCTCGTTCCTCAAAGCCCACAGTCTTGTCGGGTGTCTTGGGCAGTACAAGCGGAAAGGCAAGGTTGGCAAAGGTAAGTCCATCCGTCCGATGCTTTGTCGCCAGGCAGAAATGCCGATGAAAGGCATACTGGGTATAGAGGTCAATGCCTCGGAACTTGAAATAGGGATAAAATTTCTTCTGCGTCTCCCTGTCCTGCGGATTGAACTTGTGGATGTCGTAGTCATTCAGGTTGAATGGCTTGCTGTCCTTTCTCGGTTCTACGATTTTCGATGGTCTGTCCTCGATGGGTTGGTTGAGCAGTCGGTTGCAGACAAGGTTGACAAGGCGGTCAGGAGACATTCCAGCCTTGTTCTCTGAAAACATTTCAGGATGCTCCTTGATGAAAGAAATGACGTTATACACCTTCTGCTGCGGCGGTTGGAAGCAGCACTTTCCGTTCTGTGTGACGATGAACTTATCACCACGCACCCGTCTGCCCTCACTGTCAGTACGTACATACGACGGATAACGCAAGCCATCCCTCTTGTTCAGATGATACCCCGCGTCCACCAGCACTTCCTGTATGCTCAACCTATTCAGAAAGTCATCGTATGTCAACTCGTTGCTCATTATAAATTGTAAATTATAAATTTGTTAATATCCCTCCCTACATCCCCCTACAATACCTACAATCCCCTACATCCCCCATTCTTCATTCTTCATTTACTTCAATATCCCCTCCTTATCTCCGTGGCAACATGATTGGCTTCTGCCTCAAAGTACCTCGCCGCAATCTCCTGTGGCGAATCCACACCAGGTTTGAAGTAAGGACGTGGACCTCCATGATGTTCCGCATAGAACTCCGGGGCTGGATGGTGATGATGGTGGTTCATGTCATGAGCTACCTCTGCCGTAACGACTGCTCCTGCCGTCAGTGCTGCCAGTATCTTCGTACCCAGTCCGGCATTGGCTTCGGGACGTGTCTTCATATCCACCTCATTGAACACCTTCGAGAACAGTTTCATGCGATGGTAGTCGTCCACCGCCAAGAACTTGTCGTAGTCCTTCTGCTTGATTTCGTGCGTAATGGCTTCACCATTGATGATGGCGGTCATCCGGTACTTATCCTCACCTTTCTTTTCTCCCTCTGCTGGAGGCGCTTTCTCCACATAGATGTCGCCCACATCCACCTCACGCCCGTGCGCCCCCTCACGATACCAACCCTTGTTCTCGTTCAGCATCGCCAGTTCTTCGCCTCTCACCATGGCATCGCCTCGCGGCATCTCCATCATCACATGCTGGTCACCTTCCAAGGGCATGAGCATCTGCTCTTCCTGCTGCTGACGTTGCTGCAGGTCTTGCTCCACCTCGGGTTTCAATGCTATATTCACACGCTCCTTGCTGTTGAGCATGTCTATCGTCAGCTTGTCAGCAAAGTCATCCTTGATTATCTCGTTTATCACGTCAAGCCTCCATGCCAATGGGTCATCCTTGATAGAGTTGGATGTCAGCGTCTTCACCTCCTCGTCCGTCAGGTCATACACCATATCCGCAGATGTTCCCTCTGACTGCACGGTCAGCGTCTTCGCCTGCTCGTCAATGAGGATGCCATGCGAAGCCAGACACTCCTGCCACTTCTCGTTGGTAAAATACACCGACGAGGTAATCAGCTCCTTATAGGGCTTGGCTGGCTCCGTACTTCTCGAACGGCTCGCCATGGGAGTGATGATACCCTCAAAACCCTTCAGCACATCCTGCTGCTGTGGGGTGTAGCTCTGCTGCTGCCCCTTGTAATAGAATCCATAACCGCCGCTCTGCAGCTCGCCCGGCTTCATCCTGCCGTCCCAGCGTTCAGGCACAATCGGTGCTTCAGGAAAGAACAATCGTCCTCCAACTCTGCGAAGATGAAATCCTTCCTGACTGCGAGGTGTCCAACCTAAGAAGGGTGGTGGCATGCCGATGCGTCCCGTCCGTCCATACTCGCCGATACCTACACGATAGCCGTGCAGCCCCATAGCCACACGTCCGTTGGCATTGCGTGCATGGACAAAGTTCTTGGGCATATAGAAGTCGTTGCCCACAATGCCCGTAAAGGTGTTGTAGGCTAACTTGTTGGCATGATTGGTCCCCCAGTCGGTCAGTGCCAACATCTGCTTCTCGGTGATGTTATAGGTGAGTAGCGGACTGTCATGCCCTTGCACCACCAACTGATACCCACTGCCATTGCTCACCACATGCGCCTGCATGCCATTGCGCATGAGCAGGTCACGCATCTCTGGCTGCAGGTCCATCTGTTGGGGATTCGTGTTCTTTCTTATCGCCATATTGCTATGTTGTTATGCTTCTCCGTTCTCTATTGCCTTCTCCAGTTCCTCATCCTTGTGATGTACAAACTGCTCCGCACTCTCTTCACAAATGCAGAGTCCGTTCTTCAGACAATAGCTTTCGTATTCTTCCTGCCATTCAGCAGAATGATGGTTGACATACTCCAACCAACCGTACTCGCCGCTTTGCATCTTCTCGACGAGCACATCCTCTGGATAATATTTATTTGTTGCCATATACTTATTATATTATGTGTAGATTACTTGTGCATGGAAAAAGAGGCGCGGTTGCGCTCTCCGTTCTTCTTCTGTTCATTCCACAGCTCCTCCGTGTACTCTTCTTCAGGAACATAATCAAGATTACCGTCATTGTCCATGACCCAACAGCCATAGCATCCGAAGGTGTACTTATCCCATTCTCGCTTGGTGTTCTCCTTCCACTTCTGACTGTCTCCTTGATTAATCCTGATGCCCGTCTTTTCATTCAGATCGATACCCATCGTCACCTGTTCATCCTCCATGATAAGCGTGAGCGGCTCACCCTTTTGCATCACGGTCAACTCTGCCGAACTCAGTTTCAACTCATCCTTCAGCACCTCCAGGTTGCGCCCGATGACAGGCGTAGGCACGGACATCACCTGATTGGTCTCCGTGTCAATCTGCACAAAAGCCTTGCTGATTCTCCCTTCTGCATCCTTCACATCGGCAAGGATAGCCTTTCCGTCCAGCAAGTCCTCCTGCTGTTCCTGGGTGAATGCCTCCAACGGCGACTTCTCCAACTGCGGATAGAACACCACATCCACCTTGCCATCCTCCAATCGGACCAACGCAAATCGGGTGCGGCTCTTCAGCGTCTCGCCCTCATCGTTAGTCACCTGAATAGGCAGCAGCGGCGAACGTCGTCCCTGACCAATATCTTCCAACGCCCACAAGGGCAGGTCTTCAATCTTCTCTTGTGTGAGACCAAAACGAGCCAGTGTCTGATAAGGCACCTCGCTCTCTTCAAATCGTACTTGCTTCATGCTTGTTTATATGCGTTTTAATTGATGATTATTCAAAAACAAGACAAAGTTACGATTCCTTCTTCATACCTAATATAAAGCCCATTACGCCACACCGAAAAATTGAGAATTATTATGGATTATGTCCGATTATCAGACAAAAATCGGACATCTTTGCTATATTTTGTTAGAACAACAGACATTCTCCCGTTCCCACCATTCTTAATCCCTCAACCCTCCGTAACTTTGCACCATGAAACGACATTTACTTATCACCATAGCAGTGCTCCTCTGGTCAACCACCACCGCTCTTGCCCAGTTCAACACCATCACACAGCGTCAGGCATACCGCAAGGCTGTGCCCCAAGACACGCTGCCCATAAACAAACCTACATCACCTACACCCCCTCCCTCCACCTACACCCCCTCCAGCCTCACAATGGTTAGCCCCCTTCGCACCCTCGTCGTCACCAGCCCCTACGGCTACCGCACCGACCCATTCACCCGCAAGCGTGCCTTCCATAGTGGCATCGACCTTCGTGCCAACTACGAACCCGCCTATGCCATTACCTATGGCGAGATCATCCATGTCGGTCACGACAATCGTTCCGGCCTCTTTGTCACCATCCGTCACGGCTCCATCACCCTCAGCTATTGCCATCTCTCCCAATCCCTCGTCACCAAAGGCACCCACGTCCGTCCCGGCACCCCCATCGGAATCACAGGTAACAGCGGCTCCCGTTCAACAGGCCCACACCTCCACTTGACCCTAAAGGACACAAAAAAAGGACGAGCCATCGACCCGTCCATCCTTCTCCGTCTCATTAACTTGAGCAGTGAGTGAATAGATTGATTATAATTTCTATCTGACCATGGAATCTGTTTTTAAGGCTATACCCTCGCCATTTGCTGTTTTTCATCAAGTCATTATCTATTTGTATATAGCAAATGATACTCCACCATCCTCCTTCGTCGAATAGACGGCACCACCTTCCCCTTGTACCTGCAAAAACTGATGTAATCCTGATAAATATCCTTGTCGCCTCGCTCTATCTTCTGGACGAGCTGGCTCTTGGGACGCTCGGCATTGCCCATGAGTGTACCATACCCCACGTTGTAGGCAAGGGTGGCAAGCAAGAGGGTGTACTCGCCATAGCCCTCAAACATCTTGCAGAGTTTGCGGAGGTCACGGCGAAGCAGCCTGTCGGCCTGCTTGCGTGAGAGGGGACTGCGATAATGCTCTCCTGGTTGGATGCGATGGCCATAACCTACGTATGGATAGTCCTCGGCTTGATGAAGCCCTTCGAAATATTTGATGGTGGCCACACTGCGCTCGAAGGCTGACAATCGGTAAATGCCGTGACTCTCTGCGGAAGCCACGGCAAT
>OBLI01002448.1_pt1 | contig 15791 bp, 18 predicted proteins | sample 1519701 | NCBI WGS metagenome assembly OBLI01 (sample SAMEA3663005, study PRJEB22513) | pig gut metagenome | biome: pig gut; feature: pig-associated habitat; material: faeces | place: France | collected 2012 | reverse complement strand
TGAGTTCACGCAATTAGACCTACGTTTGAGAGCAAAGGAGCCCGACCTTCAAGCCTTTTGTTCTTTCAACCCTGTGTCTCGGGCCAATTGGGTTTTCAAGAAGTGGTTTGCCGAAGACGCAGTAATAAACCCCAACAATACAATGATACTCAAAACCACCTATAAGGACAATAAGTTCCTCCCAAAAGAATATACCGATGCTTTGGAGGAGAAGGCCCGCACCAATCCCACCTATTATCGTATCTACGCATTAGGTGAGTTTTGTTCTCTCGATAAACTTATTTTCAATAACTGGAAAGTAGAAGAATTCAATCACAACGACATAAAGGGCCAATTAGTCATAGGATTAGACTTTGGTTTCTCTAATGACCCCTCGGCACTGACCGCGAGTATTGTCGATGAAAACTCAAAGACTATATACATTTTCAAGACCTGGGGTGATACAAACAAAACCAATGATGATTTGGCTTCAATTATAACTGCTTTGGGCTTTGCCAAGTCTCAAATAAAAGCAGATTGTAGCGAGCCCAAGTCAATTGAAGAACTAAAAAGAAAAGGTATAACTCGAATATCTGGTTGTTCCAAAGGAAAAGACAGTGTTCTCCATGGCATCCAAACCCTACAACAATATCAAATCATCGTTCACCCATCCTGCCAGGAAATTATAACTGAATTTGAAAATTACAGCTGGAAACGAGACAAAAACGGTGAATATATCAACGACCCCATTGATTTTTACAATCATTGGCTGGATTCCCTCAGGTATTCCATACAGTTAGTGGATAAATCAAAAAAGCTCAAATCTTTTAGTAAAAACGGATTAGGCTTATAAGGAGGAAAGTATGGCATTAGAACTACTATACAACGCAATTCGCCTTACTAATGGCGACAATACACCAATCTCCGCAGTTATCAAAGATAGCGACGGTGTGCCTATCACAACCGGTGATATGAAACTAATTATCCCCGATATTGGTTTATCTATCACCGGAATTTATGAAAATGGTGTATGGAGTTTTGAAGTTCCCAGTAATCCTAATATCAAAGGGCGATATATGTATCTCTTTGAATATAATGGAACTTATTTGGAATTTGAAGCTCCTATTTATTTTGAGTGAGGTGAGATAATTGGCTATTGAAATCCAAGCAAAAAACCCAACAATCCAAATGGGAACACAAGGCCCAAGAGGAGAACAAGGACCCAAAGGCGACCCCGGCCCTCAAGGCCCTATTGGTCCTATCGGCCCACGAGGCCCGCAAGGTGAACCAGGAGTCAAAGGTGAGAAAGGTGATACTGGTAAAGCTTTTACTTATGATATGTTCACACCAGAACAACTCGCATCTCTAACTGGTCCTCAAGGTCCTGTTGGTCCCAAAGGAGAACCCGGCCCCGCTGGTCCTAAAGGAGAACCTGGCCCCAAAGGTGATATGGGGTTGACTGGTCCTATGGGTCCAAGAGGTAATATCGGTCCTCAAGGTGAACAAGGTCCAAAAGGAGAGAAAGGAGACCAAGGCTTACAAGGCCCGGTTGGCCCTAAAGGCGATAAGGGTGATGCCTTTACTTATGCTGACTTTACAGAGGCTCAACTCGAACTACTAAAAGGCCCAAAGGGCGATACTGGTCCTAAAGGCGAAAAAGGTGAAAAGGGCGATAAAGGCGATAAAGGCGATAAAGGCGACAAAGGTGATACCGGGCCTGCTGGTCCTACTTATACCGCGGGCGAGAATATCACAATTAGTGCTGATAATGTTATTAGTGCTACTGGCGGTGGCGGTGGTTCTTATACTTTGCCTGTTGCTACGGATTATCGACTTGGCGGTGTAAAGGCAATGCCTACTGCCGTAGGTAATACTGGTGATGATGTTTTAGTTGACGATGATGGTAGGCTACATATTCCCAAAGCTACTACTCGCTTTATTGGCGGTGTAAAGCCCGATGGAACTACTATCAATATTGATACTAATGGTGTTATCTCTGCCGTAGGTGGCTCGGGCGGTGGTTCTTATACTTTGCCTGTTGCTTCCAATAATACTTTGGGTGGTGTTAAAGTAATTCACAATAGTTTCCTTCCTTCGAACGATGATAATAAAGTTCTTATGGATGATAATAATAGACTATTTGTTCCTTATGCTTCTCCAACAGGAGGCGTTGGTTTAGCTGGTTTTAACCCTGATTATTTTGACATTGATTTATTAAAACGTGTATCGCCAAAGAAAGCAACTATCGCAAAGCTTGGAGTAGTTAAGCCAGATGGGACTACAATTACTATTGATGATAATGGAGTTATTAGTGCTTCTGGTAGTAGTGGTAGTAGTGATACTAGATTTATTGTAATAAATAAAGATGTTACTGATACTTTAACTGATGAAGAAGGGGTACTATTATACAAAGCTGCCACTAATTTAGGAAAATATTCATTAACATTCATAAATAATGGTAATCAATATAATAATTGTATTAGAATTTATAAAGATGATAGTATTAGTGAAAGATATTACTTTGTATTTTATAATACTACGTATAATAATACTTCTAACAATAGAATAATGAGATATTATGGCTCACCAGTAAATGGAAAAATAAAAAAATTAAATTATGATTGGCAATACGATACAACTTTATTAGATACAAATAACTGGAGTTCTTATATTTCTGTACCTTCTGATTGGAATAATACTACTGATATAAGCGATAGTAATTTATATAACGCTAAAGAAATAGCAATTTATTGGGAATATAATAGTTTTTATCATTGTAATTATTATAATTTTAGTTCTAATAGTTATTTAGGTTATTTCAATGGTTACACATTTTGTGCCATGAATGATTATGGCAATGGAAATTCAACTTGGGATTATAATGGCTCTAATATAAATACTAATAATATGAATATTCAAGTTATCTATTATAAAACCTAAAAGGAGGCAACGAAATGATAAAAGTAAACTACGACCCCAAAACTGGCAAAGTAATTGCCTTCGGCAAAGATATAGAACCCTATATCGAAATAACGGAGGAGGCCCGCAAGCAACCCCTCCCCAATAAATACAGTTGGTATGCGGTAGAGAATAATCAATTCGTAATCAAAAGCAGAACCCCAACCGCAGAAGAAAAAGCAAGGGACGAAGCCGAAGCAAAGCGTCGGGCAGAATACAAAGCCCCAGAGCAACGCATCAAAGAACTGGAAGACGCCCTTGACGCTTTGATAAGTGGGAGGACTAAATAATGACATTAGTAGATAAAGTTATTGCTTATAATCTTGAAATCAAAACCGCATTACAAACAATGTATAACGCTTTGAATCAAGGACAGCGAAAGAAAATCCTAAAAGACGAAAAGGTCAAAGCCCTATTTGAGCGTTATGGCGTGGAGGTATGATAACAAATGTTCTATATAAATAAAGAAACCCCCCTATCTGATGCTCTGCTTCATAAGCTAATAAATCAATTCCAAACCACAGAACTTCCCAAGCTAAAGAGGTGGGGCGACTACTACAACGGTATTCAGAAAATCCTCAACAAATCTTATAGCGACCCAACAAAAGAATGTAATCATATCATTACTAATATGTGTAAGACTATTGTTGATACATACGCGGGCTACATCTGTGGTAAGCCAATTACCTACACAAGTAATGGTGATATTAGTGATGTTCAAAGTGTCATCAACTATAATGATAGTTCTGCCGAGGATTATGAGTGGTTATCCAATAGTCTTATCTACTCCGTAGGTTATGAACTCTATTGGATTGATGCTTTCTCCCAAGTCAGATATTCCCAAATTAGCCCTCTATGCGGTTTCCCTATCTACGACAATAGTCTTGACCAAGAACTCCTATACTTCGTTAGATGGTATAAGGAAGACAGTTTCAATGATAATGACAACTACTTCGTTGAGGTTTATGACAAGTTCTCCATCAAAGTCTATAAGAGCATCGGGTTAAATGGGGCTTTTACTCCTATTGAGGAAAAGGCCCACTACTTCAAAGATGTTCCTGTGTCTGTGTTCTGGCTCAATACCAAAGAGCAAAACATCTTCAATTCTATTATTAGTCTCCAAGACGCCTACAATGACTTACAAAGTGGCGAAATCGACAGCTTCAATGCTTGGGTAGATAGTTATCTCGTCCTTACTAACTGCGATGCCGGCGAGGATGAGTTGATGGTTATGAAGGAGAACCGCACAATGATATTACCAGAAGGTTCAACTGCTACTTTCCTTACGAAGAATGTTAGTGATACTCAAATCTCTAATATGCTTGAAAATATTCGTAAGAACATCTATAAGATTACTGCTTGCCCGGACACATCAGACGAGGTCTTTATGGCCCAATCTGGTGAGGCTATCAAATGGAAGCTAACTGGCTTTGAGAACGTCGCATCGGGCATCGTGGCAAAGATGACAAAAGCAATTCAAAAGCGGATTGAACTCATCTGTAATATCCTCAATCTAAAAGCAACCGATGCTATCTGGCGGGATATCGACATTCAATTCACTCGTAATCTACCTACTAACAATACTGAACTCATTAGTCTGGTTCAAAATCTACAAGGTATTGTATCAAGTGAAACTCTATTGTCTCTCTTACCTTTCGTAAAGGACACAACCGCTGAATTAGAAAAACTCAATCAAGAGAAGCAAAGTAATATGGCCCTCTATGGGTTCGGGCTGGATACGGAGACTACGGACGAGGAGACTGATGCTGAATGAATTACTGGGCCAAAAGACTCATCGATGAACAAAATAAAATTAGTGATAGAACAATCGCAGAAGCCCAGGCCCAACTACGGAAATATTACTTGACTGCTTCTAAAACTATTATCAAAGAATTTGAATTACTTTACGAGAAAGTTCTCCGAGCAACAGCAGAAGGCAAAGAAATCACGCCCGCTTGGCTCTATACTATGGATAAGTATTGGGAACTACAAGCCCAACTCAAATCAACTCTTACCAGTCTGGGAGACAAAGAGAACAAACTCTTATCAAAAAAATTCGAGAAAGAATATAAAGATATCTATAACTCAATTCCTTTGAAATCTGATAAAATGTTCACCACTTTGGGCGAAACCGCGAAGTCAATAGTGAGTAGGCCCTGGACACCAGACGGAATTCATTTTTCTCAACGGATATGGAAAAACACAGAAAAGTTAGTGGAAACACTAAACGAGGAATTAGTCAATTGTGTTATTACTGGAAAGAAAACCACTCAATTGAAAAAAAAGTTGATGGAAAGATTTGATGTAAGTTATAGCCAAGCTGATATGTTGGTTAGAACAGAAATGGCTCATATTCAAACCCAGGCTTCTGTCGATAGATATAAGGACGCGGGCCTTACACGCTATGAGTTTTTAGCAGATACAGATGAGAAGACTTGTAGCGTGTGTAAGGCCCTTGATGGTAAAGTGTTTAGTTTCGCAGAAGCCCAAGTCGGCGTAAATATGCCCCCAATCCATCCAAGAGACAGATGTTCTATTATTCCAGTAGTGGATTATAAAGAAATCCAATATAAAAAATAAAGTGTTCAAATTATTAGAAACCAAAATAAATAATTCTACTTATGAGTAGAAGAAAATATTATCTTTCGGGGCGGTAGATGTAAAAGAACCGAATCAAATAAATGGGGCTTGGCGTAAGTCAAGAATCATAAAAAGGAGAATTACTATGGAAGAAAATAAGAATAATCAGAATCTTGAAACTGGAAGTGCTAGCGAAAACCAGGAGCAAGAGACAAAAACCTATACCCAAGAAGAAGTTCTAAGACTACTTCAATCAGAAAGCGATAAGCGTGTCAATCAGGCTCTCGCAAAGCAAAAGAAAGAATATGAGAAGAAACTTTCTCTATCTTCTCTTGATGAACAACAGAGAAAAGAGGCAGAGGCCCAAATGAAGATTGAGGAACTACAAGCTCAATTGGCCCAGTTCCAGATTGAAAAGAATAGAAGCGAACTAAAATCTGTTCTTTCCAGTCGTGGTTTATCTGCTGAATTTGCTGACATTATCAATATTACAGATGATATTGAGGCTTCTCAATCTGCTATTGATAAATTAGACAAACTATTCAAATCCGCTGTAAAGGCAGAAGTAGAAAAGAGATTAGCGGGCAATGCTCCCAAAGGAAATGGAAGTGGTAATCCCGCAGAAATCACAGAAGAAACTGTGAAGAAGATGTCTATGGCGGAACTTACTAAACTTGCCGAAACGCAACCAGAAGTGTTTGCGAAATTTTATGGCTAATAATTGGAGGAATTTATAATGGCAAATACTGTCTTCCCTAATAAGGTTATCGAGGCCAAGGCCAAGGATATTCTAACTACTCAAATCAATGCCCGCTCTATGATGACTATTGATACCAGTCTAACTCAAAATGCTGGGATGGTAAGGACTATTAATACGTATACCTATACTGGTGCCGCCGAGGAAGTTGCTGCTGGTTCTGGTAATAGCACTCGTGGTTCTATCGCCTATGTAGGTAAGGACTATACCGTAAAGATGGTTCAGCAAGCCTTTGACTATTTAGATGAGGACTTCATGAAAGACCCCGTAATCGTTGATTTTGGTATCAAGGGTGCTACGTCTGTAATGACTAACAAGATGACTTCTGATTTCTATGCCGCTTTGGCTACCAAAAATGGTGCCTCCGAGTTAGTAAAGGGTATTACCTTTGCTAAGGGCAAGGCTCTATCTTATGATGTTATTGTTGATGCTATCAGCGAGCTAAATCTTGAAGATGAAAGCAAGATTTTTATCGTTATTCCTAATGCTTGGAAAGCTTCTCTACGTAAGGACGCCGATTACAAGTCTGCTCAAATGGGCGAAGTAATCTATAACGGCCAGGTTGGCACTGTCTGCGGTATTCCTGTTATTGCTACCAAGGCCCTAACTGATAAGGCTTATGTAATGACTAATGAGGCAGTCACCCTATTCCTAAAGAAGGATGTTGAGGTAGAGCAGGATAGAGACGCCGACAAGCGTAAGAATTCTGTATATCTTCGTGATTGCTATGTTTGTGCTCTAACAGACGCGACGAAAGCGTGCCGTATCACAGAAGCTACTGCCTAAAACAAGCTATATATAGGGAGGTAGGGGTGAGCCTCCGCCTCCCTCCCCTAAATAATGGAGGTAAAATAAATGGTAGAAGAAATCAAAATTCTATTAGGTTCTACGGCGGATAACTACTCTGATGCTCAAATTGGGATTTGCCTAAAAATGGCATTAGCAGAAGTCCAAGCTTACTGTAATAGAGAACTTGATTATGAATTAGAGATGTGTGCTGAACGCCTGGCAATTATAAAGCTAAATCGCTTAAATACCGAGGGTCTGGCATCTCAATCTTACTCTGGTGTAAGTGAGAGTTATGAGGATGATATTCCTGCTGATATTCTTCGTATTCTAAATAGGAAACGCCGTATAAAGGTGGTGGGATAAGTGATAAATAGTCAAATCAAATCTTATGACTACTATGTTCTTACTACTAATGATTATGGCCAGGATGTCGTTTCTACAAAGCCCGCGGGCCAAGTAAGAATGGCAATAAACATCACTAATCAAACTAATCAAGACAACATTCTCTATTCCAAGGCTGAATATATTGGCCTAACTCACGACAAAGTCTCCGATACTTATATAATTCAATACAACAAGACTAAACTCAAAGTTCTCTACATCAACGAGATGGGGCGTTATACCCAAGTATTTATGACAAGGATGGCATAAGATGAAATTTGAATTTACTAATTTAGATACTGTATTGAATGAATTAGATAAAAAGATAAGTGATGAAGCTTTGAAGAAAAGTGTCGGCCAAGCTTGTGCTATTGTTGAAAGAGAGGCAATAACGAAAGCCCCAAAAGATACAGGAGCACTACGCCGTAGCATCCAATCTACAGTAAAGAAAGAAGACGGGCAGATAGTAGGAACCGTCTTTTCTGATGCTGAATACGCCCCATACGTTGAGTATGGAACCGGCCTATTCGCAGAAGAAGGAGACGGCAGAAAGAAACCTTGGTCCTATCAAGATGATAAGGGCAAATGGCATACTACAAGTGGTATGAAACCTCATCCTTTCCTACGCCCGGCCTTTGCGGAAAATAGAGAGAAAATCAAACAAAAAATAATGGAGGGCATTATTGATGATTGATTATCACCCTACTCTACTAAAAGCCCTAAAAGAAATAGGGTTGCCCGTTCATTATGAGATGACTTTACATAGTGGGTTAGCGACACCTTGTATTAGTTATATGGAACTTACTAATTATGTTTCAACTCAAACTGATATAACTGATATAAGCATAATCCAATATCAAGTAAAGGTATGGGCAAACGATATATCTCTAATCCAGAAATACGCGGGCCTTGTAGATGAAAAACTACGCTCGCTGAATTGGAAAAGAGTTTCATCTAATGAGTTATATGATAATAACTCATCTATGATACAGAAAGTCCTAACTTACGAGGCAACAAGCCTCGAAACTTTATAAGTAATGGAGGAATAATATATGGCTATTCTATCAAAAGGTATCAAGCTTTCTTATAGCTCTACTGGAACTGACTCCTATACCGACCTAACTGACCTATTAGAAATCCCTTCTTTGGGCGGTTCTGTCGATAAGGTAGATGTGACCACGTTAGCTGATGCCAGCAAAAAGTATATCAACGGCATCAAGGACTACGGCGACCTCGCCTTCAAGTTCAACTATGCCAAGGAGCAATTCACTACTCTAAATGGCCTAACCGGCTCTATTCATTTCAAAGTGACCCTACCCGACACCACCACTGCTACTTTCTCTGGTGAACCTTCCGTTTCTCTAGAAGGTGTCGGCGTTGGTGCTGCTATGACCTATACTCTCAATATCTCTCTTGATAGTGATATCAACTTTGGTGCGTAAATAAACCCATATGGGGGTAGGGGAAAGGGCTTCTCCTTTTCCCTTTCCCCTACTAAAAAATAAAAGGAGAAATTACTATGAATTATATGAATTTTGAAGCAGGTGGCAACACCTATAAACTCGTTCTTACTACTCGTGCTATGGTTGAGTTGGAAAAGAAAATTGGTTATAATCCTCTTGATATTCTGGTAAAGGTCCAGAGTGAGGAAAGTCTACCCAAGGTCTATGACATGGTAGCTATCATCTGGGCCAGCCTATTGAAGTTCAATCATGGCATCAAGTTTGATGATTGTTATGATATCTTTGATAACTACCTAAATGACGGCCATGCCATTACTGATTTTCTTGAAGTAATGCTTGAAATTTTCAAAGTAAGTGGTCTTATCAAAGAAGATAAAGAGGGCCAAGACCCAAACGTTCAGGAGGAGGAGGAGAACTAACTCCTCCTCAAACTCTAACTGAATTAGCCGAACAAACTTTGGAAACGGCTCTTGATATAGGGATAGATGAGGATACTTATTGGAATATGAGTATTGGTGAGGTAGCCCGCAGAGTAGAAAGTTATGAAAGAAACTACCGACGCGAACTAAAAGATAAAGCCTCGTTTGACTGGATTTTAGGTAATCTAATTGGTATAAGTGTTGGTAGATGTTTAGATTCTGATGCTACTTATCCAGAAATATATGAAGCATATCCTACTATTTTTAGTAGTGAAGAAGTGGAAGAACTGAAACAAAAAGAGCAAGATGAACGAAGTGTGGCTAATTTCCTCGCTTTTGCCACAGCACATAACCTTAGGAATAAAATGAAAGAAGGAGGTAATGTGAGTGGATGAACAACTAAAAGTAAAAATAGTAGTTGATAAGAGCGACTTCAACAAAGGTATAACCGACGTAAAGAAAGAACTCAAATCAACTGCTGACTCAACAAAACAGGGCGTAAGTGGCGTCTCACAAGAAGTAAAAAGCGTCGCGGGCTCTATAAAACAATCTATTGCTACTGCTATTGGCGTAGCTATCCCCCAAATAGGACGCGTCAAAAAAGAAGTAAATGCCCTCAAAAACGAAATAAAAGGAAGTTATGAAGGGTTTGCCCGAGAATATGAACGGACTTACTCTAAAATGTATAAGAAGTATAAATCCCAAGGCTTTGATAATAAAACGGCTCAACATAAGGCGGCCTGGTCTCCCGAAGTAAATAATGCTATGAAAAAATGGGATGCCTTCAATGAAAGTATGGGGGAGCTCGAAAGACGAACATCAACGGCCTACGTCAGGCTTGTTGAACTTCGAAAAACAGTATATGATGTAGCGACCCTCCCGTTTCAAGGGATAAAAAGGGGTCTATCATCTATTTTTTCAACTCTTGGAAATGGACTAAAACAAACTGCCCAATTCAAAGCTTTATCCAGCTTATTTAGGAAAATAAAAAATTCTGATTTCGGCGAAGCAGTCAGTAAATGGGCCGGCTCAATCAAAACCGCAATCAAAGAAAGTATAGGGGCAATAGGTGCGTGGATAAAAGCTATTATCGCCTTCGCAGGAGTTATTACTGGTGTAGTATTTTCTGTTTCCAAATTAGGCGATAGCATAGATAAAGGCTCTCAAAAAATGAATATGTCCGCAAAGCAATACCAAAAATGGGCTTACGCTATGAAATTGAGCGGTTCTTCTATTGAAGAATTGAGAGAAGGCTATAACCAAATGAGTGGCCAAATCTCCCAGGCTGTCAATGGAACCAAGGAAAGTCAAAAGGCTTTCCAAAGATTGGGTGTAAATCTCAAAGACGCCAATGGTAATCTTCGCTCTACTGGCGACATATTCGAAGATGTAGTAGTTAGCCTACAAAATATGGATAACGCCACAGAGAGAACAGCCCTCGCATATAAGTTATTCGGTGAAAGCGTTTCAAAACTCAATCCACTACTAAACAATAATGCTAACCTTTTGAGAGAAGTAGTCAGAACCCAAAATGCCCTTGGTTCTCAAATGAGTGATAATCTGGTAGCGGAAAGTGCCAAGTTCCAAGATGCTATTGCTACCTTGGGGCAGGCGTGGCAGGGCTTCAAAAATCTGTTAGGCGAGACTTTCCTTCCCATAATCCAAAAAGTAGTAGTATGGATTACCGTGGCAATAGCCAAGATTACTATTTTATTGAGAGTTCTATTCGGCATCAAGAAAGATAAGTCTTCCGAAACCATGAATAAAGCTACAAATTCTGTTTCTTCCTATGCTGGGGCAGTCAGTAAGGCCACTGACGCAGTAAAGGAATTCAAAAAGCAGACTATGGGTTTTGATGAGATGAATATCATCCAACCCACAGATATGGCAACTGGTTCCGGGGCCGGGGCCGTAGACGCTGGCTATGGTGTAAATATGGGAGGAAGCGAGGGCTCAATAGGAAGTCTACTTCCCGAAGATGCGTTAGCTGATATTGAGGCCTTTGAAAAGAAAATGGATGATATTGGCGGTAAAGTCGCTGGATGGGTCACTGGGCTTAGTATATTAGCTGGAATGATTCTACTTATTGTTGGTGCTTTCTCTCTAAATATTCCTCTTGTTCTGGCTGGCGTGACCCTCGCGGGCATTGGTGTCAGCATTGGTGATGCTTCTGGAACGTTCTCAGCCTGGGATGAATGGCTCAATGGTATTGGGGAAAGCATTTCAACTTGGTTCTCTAATACTATTAGTGCTATTGGAGATTTCTTTACCAACATATGGAATGATATCAAAGAAGGAGCAAAATCCGCAGTAGATGCGATAAAGGGTTTCTTTTCCGATATAGGCGACTGGTTTTATACTAATGTAATTGAACCAATAGGCAATTTCTTCTCTGACCTATGGCAAGACATCAAAGATATTGCTAATTCGGTTGCTGATTGGTTCGTTGAAGCCTGGACTGATATAAAGAACTTCTTTGTAGACACATGGAACAGTATCAAAGAAAAAGCATCTAATACTTGGGACGGTATTAAGAATGTCTTCTCTACTGTTGGAAATTGGTTCCATGATAAAGTTATTTCACCAGTAGGCGATTTCTTCTCTGGAATGTGGGGTAAATTGAAGAAAGGGGCCAAAGACGCTTGGGCAGGTATCAAAGATGTATTCTCTACTGTTGCTAATTTCTTTGGGGATATCTTCTCAAAGGCTTGGAAGAAAGTAAAGGATATTTTCTCTACTGGCGGTAAAATCTTCGATGGTATCAAAGACGGTATCGTAGATGCTTTCAAAACCATCGTAAACGCCATTATTACTGGTATCAATAAAGTAGTAGCTCTTCCCTTCAAAGGTATCAACTGGGCTCTAAACAAAATAAAGAATATTGAAATCCTGGGATTGAAGCCTTTTGACTGGATAGATACTATTAGCGTTCCTCAAATCCCCAAATTAGCGAAAGGTGGTATTACTAATGGTGCTACGCTGGCCGAGATTGGTGAAGCTGGCCGAGAGATGGTTCTTCCTTTGGAGGCCAATACTCAATGGATGGATTTACTTGCTGAAAAAATCAATCAGAGACAGGGCCGGAGCATTCCTACGAAGCTAATTCTCCAAGTAAATGGCCGGACCTTTGGCGAAACCGCCATCGAGAACATAAATGAAATCACCAAACAAACTGGCACTTTGCCATTAGTCTTTGCGTAAAGGAGGACTTTGAATGACTTATTTCAAAATAGGCAATACAGATTTCAGTAATCTGGTTAGCGGTTTGAAGTGCGGGTTTGAAGTCCTCCTTTCCGAGGACAGCGGGCGTAATGCCGCGGGAGATAATGTGGTTGATGTAGTAAATCGTAAAGATAAAATCTATGTCACCACGAGACCTATGAATGAGGATGAGATGGCAAGTTTTCTTACTGCGGTCCAGCCTTTTGTAGTTTATATCTCTTATATAAACCCACGCACAAAAACCATAAAATCTAATGTAAGGTGTTATATAGGAACACCAGAACCAGAGTTCTACACCATTCAAAATGGGAAAGTTCTATATAAGCCATTACAGCTAAACTTTATCGAAATGTAAAAAAGGAGGGACAAGAATATGATAGAAACAACTCAAACTTCTCTTGATGCTCTTGTCTCTCCTTCAAGAGAGATAAAGGCCAAAATTGATTTATTTGATGGCACTACCAAGAAAGCTACTTTTACTGGTAGTGATAAGATAAAGAAATTCCAAATTGAGAGAGCGGGCGAGGAAGGCAAGTTCTTTGGATTTGGAGTAAGTCAAAAGTTAGAACTGGAACTACTCGATAAAAACAGAGAACTAAATATCGTAAAAGGCAATACTTTTGATGTCTATCTTACTGCTGATACTACTTATACAAAGATTTTGAGTTGTGAAGTAGATGACATAAAAAGAGATGAAAAGACTAATGGTCTTACTATTACCGCCTATGATACGATTTTCAAGGCCTCGGGCCATCAAGTCAAAGACCTCACTCTTACAAAGCCCTACACTATAAAACAGTTCTGCGAGGCGTGCGGGGCCAAGTTAGGAGTATCTGTAAAGGGTATAGATACCTTTCTATTGTCCTATCCCAATGGAGCTAACTTTGATGGGGCGGAAACCCTACGAGAAGCTTTGGATATGGTAGCCGAAGCCACGCAAACCATTTACTTTATGGATAGCACTAATGCCTTAGTATTCAAGAAATTAGATAAGGCCGGGGCCAATCTCCTTACTATTGATAAGAACATCTATTTTGAGTATAAGAATAATGGGCCGAGAGTCCTAAAAACCATTTGCTCTACTAATGAGTTAGGCGATGATGTGAGTGAAAGCGGAACTACTGGCGATGCCACGCAATTTGTAAGAGATAATGCTTTCTGGGAATTGAGAGACGACATAACAGATTTAGTCCATAACGCGGTTGTAGCAGTTGGCGGTTTATCAATCTCTCAATTTGAATGTAAGTGGAGAGGTAATTTCTTTTTAGAGATTGGCGATAAAATCCAAATCCTTGGTAAAGACAATAGTTCTGCTATTACCTATCTTTTGAATGATACTTTGGTCTATAATGGCGGTCTAAACCAAACAAGTTCTTGGAAGTATAAGGATAGTGGTGAAACCGCATCAAATCCCACTAACCTGGGTGAGGCAATAAAGCAAACCTATGCGAAAGTAGATAAGCAAAACAAAGAAATAACCTTGCTTGCTTCCGAAGTAAAAACCCAAACAGAGGCCATCAAAAAGACAGTAAAACAAGTTGATGTGGAATATTACCTATCTACAAGTAGTTCTACTCCTACTGGTGGCACTTGGAGCACAGAGGCCCCGCCCTGGGAAGAAAACAAATATATGTGGAGCCGTCAGAAGATAACTTATACTGATGGAACTTTTGCTATAAGAAACGCTACTTGTATTGCTGGGGCGAAGGGGGCTGATGGTAAAGATGGAACCAACGGTAAAGACGGAACTAATGGAAAAGACGGAATTGATGGAAAACCTGGAAAAGATGGAATTGATGGAAAGCCTGGTTCCGATGGAGCACCCGGCCGGGGCGTTGTAAGTATTACTACTGAATACTACATTAGCACAAGTGAAACAGAGTTAGCGGGCGGGGCTTGGAGTGAAACTCAACCTACTTGGGAAGAAGGAAAATATATCTGGACCCGCAGTAAGATTGTATATAATAACCCAACCTCAACTGAATATACTACTGAGGTATGCGATGCGGCTTGGAAAGAGATAAATGCCATCCAAGGCCAACAAAAAACTCTTACTACTGATGTTTCGGAATTGAAAGTAGCAAAGAATAATATTGTGGCCTCTGTATCTCAAATCACAGAAGTCCAAACCGGAATAAGCAGTTCTCTTACTGACTTACAAAACGCATTTACAGACCAAAACAATACAAACGCCGAGCAATTTGATACTCTCACTCAAAAAGTTGAGAATAGTATGACTGCCGACCAAGTTCATCTTGCTATTTCAACTGAACTGTCAAAGGGCGTAAACAAGGTGACCACGTCTACTGGCTTCACCTTCAATGAAGCAGGCCTAACCATTAGCAAATCTGATAGTGAAATTACTACCAATATTGATGAAGATGGTATGAGTATTTACAAAAATAATGAAGAAGTGCTAACTGCTGATAATACAGGGGTCACACAGATAAATGCGACCATCAAACAATACCTAATAGTTGGCAAAAATAGCCGATTTGAGGACTATGGAAACGATAGAACTGGGTGTTTCTGGATTGGCTCATAAAGGGGGGAAATAAATGCCAATAATAAAAACTGATGTTTTAGATGACTCTTATTTCTGGGTTCAATGGAGCCAATATAGCCAAAATATCGAAGATAACTCAACTATCATAAATTGGAGTTGTGGTTTCCATCCTGGACATAAGTATTACCTAAACGCTATCAAAATGAGTTCCGTTGTTATCAACGGAGTAGAAGTATACAGCGGGGGCACTTATTCAAATATTACAGACTATCAGGATAGGACTTTTGCTTCTGCCTCGCTGAAAATAGCCCATACCCCCGATGGCAGTAAGAGCTTTACTATCTCTGGGTTTAGTGGATGGATTTATGCCAGCGGAAATACCTATGCTTCAGCTCAAACTTTCACTTTACCTACTATACCGCGGGCCAGCTCTGTTTCTTGTTCTTCTGCTAACATTGGTAGTAATGCTACTATTACAATCAACAGGGCCTCGACCTCTTTTACTCATACACTTACCTATTCTTTTGGTAGTTTGAGTGGAACAATCGCAACGAAAACCAGTAGCACAAATATTAGCTGGACTATTCCAACCACTTTCTATGCTCAGATTCCAAATGATAGAAGTGGAACTGGAACTATTACTTGTGATACTTATAATGGCTCAACTCTAATTGGTAGTAAACCTACTCCCTTTACTGCCACAGTAAATGAGAGTGCTTCAAAGCCAACACTAAACC
>OBLI01002447.1_pt1 | contig 15794 bp, 15 predicted proteins | sample 1519701 | NCBI WGS metagenome assembly OBLI01 (sample SAMEA3663005, study PRJEB22513) | pig gut metagenome | biome: pig gut; feature: pig-associated habitat; material: faeces | place: France | collected 2012 | reverse complement strand
CGTACTTCGGTTCTACCACTACGTTGCCATTTTTTGCATTGAAGTAGCCTCGCTTATTATCACTGCTGAAGCATACGAGTGAGTCCTTTCCAAGAGGCAAAGCAATCCAATCAACACCCTTCAAGACCTTTTCACGTGTCTGTTTATTGAAGATATAGCCCTTGTTGCCGTCATAATCAGGGAAATAGCCGAGGGTTGAGCTTACATAAGTACCACCTTTTTCCTCGACATAGTTTGCATAACGACAATTGCGCTCAAAATGCTCGTAACAACCATAGATGGCAATACCAGCCAGAATGGTCATCAGAATGGCTGCGCTAATGGAGAACATTCCCCATACACATTTGGCAAACTTACCCTCACGTTTGTAGCCGAATAGTCCGAAGAACCATCCGAGCACTTGGCAAATACCTCTCCACACTACGGTGAAGAACATCTTGGTAGAAATCTTTCTCATGATACAATCTTATCGATAACAAAAACTTGAGTTATTTATATTGTTAGGGATAACTTTCATGCAATACTTAAAACCCAAGTTTTCTATTATTAATATAACTACTTATGTACACTTCTCTTATGACCACAATGTCTGCAATATGCTTTCTGCCATACATCTCCATTAGTGATTGCAGAGAAACCAGGACAGCTGCAACCAACAGTTCCGTTGCATCGTGCCCCCTGTGCATGAACGTGAGTACGTACGTCTGTTGCATTTTCATCATGTATTGAGTCCAAACTGGAGAAAGAACACAAACCGATAACGGTTACAACTGTAATTGCAATACCTAAAATAAAACTCTTTGTCTTCATAACTGTATGTGCTAAGTTCGTGTCGCACCCAACTTCTGCTTGTGATTTTATTAAAGTAATTAATTTTATATTAGATTCTTCAGAAACAAATTGACATCTGTTATTGGTTGCCAAGGAAGAATTAAGTTACAATGACTGTCAAATATACCATACAGAAGTATATCATCTTTGTACAATAACATATCTAATTCATTACCTTTATTTTCGTCCTTTTTTATTCTCCAGGACAACACACAAATGCCTTCCGAACAACTTTTATACGGAACGATTCCATATAGGGCTTTTTTCTCAAGTGCATCTTGAGCCTCCATTTTTTTTATTGAGTTCCAGTCAAAATCTGATTCGTCAAATCCGAATAGATTTCCAGTCATATCAACAATTTTTCTACAAATCTTGCTCTTAGTATTTACCAAAAATTGAGCTCTACCCATGCCTGCAAATAATGCCATGTCTTCACCGATTGCTATCCCTTCTATAATTTCACTAATTTCGGGATGCCCTTTACAAATCAGGTAACTTCCTTCTTTGATAAAACGGATTCTTTCAGACACATCTTTTTTCGAATTGTCAGTGTCGCTAATGGGAGAGTTGATAGCAAATTCCTCTTTAGGTAAGATACTTCTGTCATCATCTTTGGGCTTAAATAATAAATCTATAATCTTTTTCATAAAAATCCCTATATTATATTTGTAATTTACATCTTTCATTGTTATAGAGTATAACCAGTAATATCATCTATCACTTAAAATAAAAAAAGTGGCAAGATTTTAATCCTACCACTTTTAAGTTATTGAGTATGAAAAACTCTCGAACTAATCTGTCATCAAGTCGTTTATTGCATGTTGAGCGTCCATTGCTTCGTTTTGCCAAATTTGAGCACTGATATACATACCATCCTCCATACATTGCTGTGCATGTTCATGAGCTGTTGCAATATTTTCCTCCAATACTTCAATGGAATGTTTTTTTATTTCTGTCTGCACAGGATCTGGCACAAGTTCTTCTACTGGGTCAGGCGTGAATACCATTGGATCCATCCAACCCATGTTGTTCAATCCTGAATAATCAAACATAAAAGGATCAACATAATTAACTGGAGGCAAAGACAAGCTTGGATCGAAAGGTGGCATGTTATAGTATGTCAAAGCATCATTGAAAGGCATGTTCATTGTTGGAAAATTCTGGAACATATCATATAACTGCGGCCCCTGCATAGGCATGTCAATCTGATGACTGTAATCTTGGAACTGTGTAAATGTGTTATAGTCAACACCGGCGACAGTATCAATATGCCCGTCTGTCATACCATTTTGAACGAAACTTTCTGTTACTGATGGTGTCGCAACATCAGTTGATACCATGTAACAATTTGAATCAGACCATGCATCCATGAACTGATCAAGTGGATACATCTTGTTACTATCACCAGTTCCTGGGTCAGTAACGATTACCATAGGATTCTTGGGATCTGACACGTCAATGCCAGCTACTATTAATGCATGGTCAGGAGCGCTTCCCATAAAGAAATCCTCTAGCCATTCCATGATTCCTTTGTCCCAAAGCTCACCACTATCAACCCCAACAATTACTTTATGTCCTTGTGCCAACTCACCAACAAGGTCATACACGTTTGCCTCTGATTGAGTACAAGGAATCCCCGCATCAGCTAAAATTTTACCTACATCCTCAGGAGATGTGCCACCCCCATTGTACCATCCATGCTCATGAGCGTATTGCACACATTGGTCTTCTGTTACAGGAATACCAAATTCATTCAGGATTATTTGTTGAGACTTAATAGCACATGTGTCGGGATACTGTTGCTGAATGCCGTCAATTACATTTGTTTCTTTTTCCATTTCATTGATGTTTTTAATTAATATCTGGAATTATAGAGTATGCTGTTTGCATTAATCTATCACTACAATGATCTAATGTTTATTGAATTCAAAATATGTATTAGATTCAGAGCTTCCAACTGCCTTACCATTGTTTGTCCAAATAATTATACTAAAATAACATGAGTAAGAACTATTAAGGTGGAGTTCAGAATATGGCATAAACAACTTAAAATCATTATAAGTTGAATTATCGTACGACGGGGTAAAAGGTTTAGCTACACTTACTTGTCCATCAGGTGTACTATAACGATTATTTGTATCTTTTATTTTCGTTTCATCATCATAGAAAAAATAAGCAATCACTTGTCCTTCTACACCTTTTAAGTCCTCGGTTTCAAACTTTAAGTGTATTCTCATTCCTTTTTGATTATACTCGTCATAGGCACCATGATCCACCCATATTTCCTTAATCGTTGCTTTTTGAGAAGGTTCATAACCTTCTTGATAAACATTTATGCGTTTTGTTTGATCTCCGCAGGTTATTTCAAACCAATCTTCTTTCGATGAACTGGATTTGTTGTCATCTAGCCAAACATTTATTGTATTACCATCAATAGATGTATGTCCCCAGGAATTTAAATCGGTGGATATACTAAATGAAGATGAAGCATTAACTGTTATGGTTTTCGTTCCATCAGAAGCGTCAAAGTATAGCTCATCATCACTCACATATAAATATTCATCTGGTTCATATGCAACAGAATCTACTTCAACAGTATCTACTTCCTCGTAAACACAACTATCTTCAACTTCTACGTAGTCTGTATCATCATAAGTATCATTATTACTCCCAGAATTATTACTTGCGTAAATAATAAAACCAATGACAGCTGCTATAACTAGAATTATAATAATCCATAGGCATCCAGAATTGCTATCATCCTCATTTTTTTTCTGGGGAGGGGGAGGAGGTGGAGTAACTGCAAGATTCCTACCACAATTTCTACAAAATTTAGCATTACTCGCATTCTCTGTTTTGCATATTGGACAGATCATCTTTCAATTCTTTATATAGTTGTTTTTCAAATTCCTTATATTTCTCAATAAATTCTGTTTTTCTCATGAATGAATCCTTCTTAATCGAATCAATCTCACACTGAATTTTGATAAAGTTATATATTTTATTTCTATATCTTTTTATGTAGTAATCTTCTCTCTTCGTATCATGTTCAACTTCGACGCTAACCCTATCCTCATCTCCTCCACTGTAATTGTATATATGTGTGTAAATTCTGATACATACATATATTGCAAGAATTGCTACCAAAGCATACAAAACATGCTTAATTATTGGATTTGAATTGATTTCGTTTTTGATTTTGTCTTTTATTGACATCTTAGTGTATGGCGAAGGACTCTTTGTTAATACATTGCCACAGTTAGAACAAAATCTCGCTTGCTTGTTATTTTCATTTCCACAGTTTTCGCAAATTATTGTTTCATCACTCTCGTTATTGGGTGAATATGTTGAAGGATTATTACTGCTAATAATATCAGGCTGTATTAAATCTGCAATAATTATTGAATAGTTATCTTTTGAGTTTTCTATGCATTTATCATTAAGCAAGGACAAAGCATTATCTATTTGTCTTCCAATTAAAATTTCTTGTAATTCTTCGTCACTTAATGCATCAACTAATCCGTCAGAACATAGGACTATACGGTTTTTCCCTGAGATTGGAATAACGTCAAACTCAATATCAGGAGCAATCTTTCCTGCCATTACGCAGCGTGTTAGCAAGTTTTTATATGAACTTTTACTTGCTTCTTCTTCTGTTAGTATTTCTGCTTCAACAGCTTCTGCTACCTTAGAATGGTCTCTAGTTCTAAAATCCTTTATTCCTTCTTCATTAAAATGATAGAACCTACTATCTCCAACGTGTCCTACGAGAAGTTCATATTTATTAATTGCAACTACAACAAGTGTAGTTCCCATTTTCTTTTCATCGCCGTAGACATCGATTTCATTTAATTTGCAAACAGCTTCTTCTAATGCTTCCTGAAAATCATATATTGTTAATTCTTCTCGATTGGAAGTCAAAGAAAGACGATCGTAGACGGTTTGAGCAACGGTTTTGCTTGCAAGTTCTCCATGACCATGTCCTCCCATGCCATCGCACAAGACAATGATACGAGCATTCTTGTCATAAATGATATAGTCTTCGTTATTGTCTCGTATTCCCTTGCAAGATATACCAGAAATATCTTCTATTCTAATCATAGTTTATAATCTAAATAATTTAACTTGTTCGCACGATTTTATCTGAACCGCAGAATTGACAACGATGCGTTTTCCCATCATTATACTGATCAATCCATGTTCCTTGACAATTATTGCACTTATACTTTATTTGAACTAATGTATGTCCACAATTATCACAGAAGGTTGGTCTTCCAGAATGAACTTTTCCACATTTAGGACACTTTATAGGTTCTGGTTTGGGGTCTTGTGCTTGGCTAGCTCCACAGAACTGACAGAACATAGCGGTGGAAGATATTTCTTTTTTACACTTGCAACATTTCTTTGTTGAAACTTCATCTTGGTCTATAGCTTTTCTTAACTCTGCGCAAGACTGAAATCTCTTCTTGGGGTTGTCGTATGTGCAATGCTCTACTAAGTATGCAATTTTGCTAGATTTGACTTCAACAGAAGGGTCTGTACTTCCTGTGCTCAAAAAATGCAGTGTCTTTCCGAGTGAGTATATATCGGAATAATATCCCAACTTACCTCCTACCTGCTGCTCAGGAGATGAGAAGGCCAAAGTCCCTTTAAATGTTGACTCTCCTGTTTCTGTCAGCTTCGTAAGCTTCTCTGCGCCCTCAATGATCTGCGCATTGTCTCCAACAACTCGAGCGATTCCGAAATCTATTATTTTAATGTGTCCATCAAATGTTCTAAATAAATTACTTGGTTTTATATCCAAATGTAGAATGTTATGTTTATGTGCATACTCCAAACCGTCAAGTACTTGCAATAGAATCTTTTTTATAGTGGCTTCGTCAAGACCTTTCTTTGCTTTTTCATCTATATATCTCTGTAGATCCATTCCATTTAACCATTCCATTTCAAGGACTGTGCATGATTTGCCGGTCACGTCAGAATGGGTATAGGCATCAAGAATTTTTATGATATTTGGGTGGTCCAATCTTGACTGAAGTTTAATTTCTTGTAGAAATTGCTGACAAAGCCTTGCAGAATTCGCAGCTTTATCAGGTCTAACAAGTTTAAACGCACGTGTAAAACCACTTGGATTCTGTCCTTTATAAACCAGAGCCATTCCACCTTTAAAGGGAGGCTCTTGTAAGGTGTATTCTTTTATTTTCATCTTATAAAAAGATTATTTGTTATTTACTTTACTAAATAGAAATGTTGTTTTGCCGGCAGTTATCGTCCAGCCATCCTGCAATTCGGCGGATTTTCTGGCAATGGGGAAGCTATTTAAGTCTAAGGCTTCCAGGTTATTTAAAACGGTAGCTTTTGTCTCACTACACGTGGTAATCACATAATTCCAATGAGAGACAGCATCTTTTGTTACAAGAATAGTAAAGTGTTTTCTGCTCATGTTAAGATCGTTTGCAAAAACAAAATCCATATCAGAGCTGCGACCAAAGGTATTTAGCCCTTCTTTAAGCTGCAAACGAGTGCCATTAACCACAATCTGCGCTATGGGTTCTTGAGGAGGTGGCGGAGGCGCGATTTTTGTACTTATCCCTCCGAGACTGGTTGCAAAGCAATGGTCATATACTCCATTTTCTCCATTTGTGTTTCTAATAATCTTAACAGATGGAGCATTATGTGATACTAGATGTTTTTGGATTAAATTTGAAATATATGGGATTGAGGTTGAGCCACCGACAAGCAGTATTTGCCTGACATCATTCCAAGACTTGTTGGCATTCCTTAATAAAGCGTCACAGGAATCTAATGTTAGTAAAATTTTCTCTTTTATGAGTGATTCAAACGTTCCTCTATCCAGACTCATTGTCTGTCCATTTGAGAAATTCATAGACGCTGTTTCTCGTACAGACAGACTTTCTTTTATTCTCTTACAGGCTAAGTAGTCATCAATCTTTTTTTCTTGGTTCAAAGGATTACCTTGATCGGAACATGTTTTTTTAAAGTGTTTGTATATGGCTTGATCAAAATACTGCCCTCCACATTTGACTCCGCTTTCTTGTCCAAGTATTTGTGGTTTTTTAGAATCACTCATGTCCAAAAGACATGGGTCAAAGGTTCCTCCACCTAAGTCATAAATAATGGAAATCCCAGTATTTTTCTTACCTACTATTTGACTATAATGTAACGCCGCAGCCTCAGGTTCTGAAAGAAATTCAACTTTTGAAAATCCTGCACTATAAGCAGCTTGTTGCATGATGTCTTTTCTTTCGTCATTATCTGTATATATGGAAGGAACAGTTAATAATGCAGAATTGATTTCTTCATTGTTGTTCTCAATAGTTGCATACCCTTTTATATATGATAGGATTTCTCTAACTATATCAATATAGTGTTTCCCATTTATATCTGTAGACTCTGCAATATTAAGTTTAAATTCCTGATAATAGCAGTCAGGCATTTCTTTCCTAAGTGCTTCTGCTTCTTGACAAACTTGTATTAAACCTGTTGAAGAAACAATCGCAACTGTAGGAAAAAACTTCATATATCCATTTGATATTATATGAGGTTTTCCGTCAATTTCAATAGCTGCCGTAGTATTACAAGTGCCAAAATCTATGCTGACCCAGTTTCCCATTTTAGTAGGTTTATTTTAGTTCTTTTCCATTAATATCAATTATAAATACTCGATTCCCCTGGTGAGCAGTCAGGAATTTACCTTTTTCTCTCCATGATAGTAAATCATATTCTGCATTTAAATGAACCTTATAATGTGATACATCCATTAATCCAAATTTATTATCTTTCACATAAAATCTGAACATAGGTTTACTTCGTGAAGAAAAAATACCTGTGTAGGTATACTTTTGAATATAGTCAGCATAGGTCCTGATGCTTTTGGTAGATGATGATGGATAAGGACGAAATACAATATAACAAATTATACCAGCCAAAATAGATATACATCCATAACCAATAATGAATGGGAGACATCCTTCTTGAAACCCGGCTTTTGCAGATAGCCATACACTTCTGTCATCTCCAGGAGCGAAACAAGATACTAAATGGCAATAATCAGAAACCTCAGCACTATACGTATCAATATCTACAGTATAACACCAATTGTATGAGCAAAAGAAATATATACTCGTAACAAGAGACATTACACATCCTGTAAGAAAAATAAAGAATATTACCCTAGATAATATTGGCTTCTCCCATTCTATAAGATTTGTTGGAACAAACTCATATTTTGGATATTTGTCCATTATATTTTCGAGTGGTTTGCTATCTAGTGATGCTCCACATGCTCTGCAAAATTTTGCAGTTATTTCATTTTCTGTTCCACAGTTAATACATTTCATAGTGTAATTTTTATTTTATATCAAAAGATTTGTTTTTAAAAGTACGAGATACAAATTCATTTCCTGACGGGTCTGTCCGAAATTCTAGCAGACCGATTTTAAAGTATACACCAGATTCTTTCTTAAATTCAGAGTTTGGAATAAACAATACAAAATCTTCATCCTCTGAATCAGAAGGGTAGAATTCATCTTGAACAGTCAACTGTTGATCACCGCTAGTTGTATAGGTACTATGCGATGGATATGGACTTGCATATTTCTCTTCATTTTCATGATAAAACCATATGCAACATTTTATTTTATCACCATGATTATGCCTTACATTACATCTAACTGTAAATTGTATGCCATACCTATAATCATCATACTCAGAAGAATACTCATACACATTGTGCTTAACGAATACGTCTTGAATTTTTGCATATACATATTTATCGCTTTCTTCCTGTTCAACTTCAATATATACTCTTTCAGTGTTTCTTCCGTCACAATACAACGCAATACGTCCTGTTCTATTATAGTCTCGGTTCTCTGTATTTTCTTCACACTTGATAATAATAGAATTGTGTTTCTTTGTAACATCAACGAAACTAGGTTCTGAAATATGCCATTGCGAGTACTCTGCATCTGTGTATATTGGAATCTCTATACTGCCACCTTCACATCCAAATTCAACTTTCGAAGTTTCTGGAGCAATCTTGAGATCTGGCAAAGAGAAATACCATATGGCACCTATTGCGGTTGCTATTATGAATAGCCAAAATATTACTTTAAGGACTTTTTTTATTATACGAAATTTTCCTTTCTTTTGATTTTCCCTTTTTGAATGAAGTGGGCGACCACATCCTCTGCAAAAAACAGCATCTGTGGAATTATCTGTTCCACAATGTATACATTTCATAGCGTATTTTTTTAATGATTATACAAAAATGCTTTTGCCTGTTCATATTGATAGACAGACTTCTTAATTTTTGAATTCAGTCGTATATATGAAGACAGAATGATTTTCATCCATATCCTTTCTTCTGGATCAGGCTCTAATGAAATATTCTTTTTCCAGATTTTTTCCCTTTCTTGAGCAGTGTTAATTAGTAAGTCTACTTCTGTCCCTGTTTTCATACCTAATCTTTCTGGAGCAGATGTTCCATGCTCACCGCACAAGTTGATAAATTCAGAACGAATATCGTCATCTAATTCTATCTTATTATTGTATATTTTGTACAATAATTCATATTCACCATGTTCATATACAAGCGAGGCAAATATATCAGATATTTTTCGTTTTATCGTTGTTAGAATCTGTTGCTTTAACTTATCAGAGGTTGTGTTCTTTTCTCTTTTTACAGATTGAATTAAAGTCTGAAATATGCTCTCCATTTTTATGAGCTTTGCACGAGCTCCAAAATGATTATGTAAAATTTTTGAGAATTCTGTTGCTCCGCTTTCTAACTTAAATCTTTCTTTAACATCATTTACAGTCAATGATTTATCTGAATTAAGCAACTGTATGACTAAATATACTCCATATAGACCGAGTTGTTCTATTAACTGTTTTCTTTTATCAGATGATAAATTGATGTTAATGTCTTCTTTTAGAAAGTTAGGCACAGACTTCAATGCTTGGCGAACGGCACTGGAGTCACTTTCTGCAACGGCTCGAATGTCGTCAAACAAGGTATCATTAAATTGAGATGATGCGAGATATAACAATGCAGAAATGGGATATATGTTGAATAAAGTTTTCTTTATCAATTCATCTTTACTCATCCTATTTGTGGACATCCTGCTACCTATTTCAAGAGGTGTCTTTTTTCGTTCAAAATCCTCTTGCCATAGAACATCAATTTTAGAGAGAACGCCTATCGCATTCAAAGGATTGAAAGTACTACCTGTATTATATTGGCTGACAATATCAAGTATATTCTCAGAAACAGAGTGCGTAAAAAGCATTATAACAGCATCAGGGCGTACTTTCTTAATAAAGTCAAGAGTGTTTTGTGAATCTTTTCCACGTAGAGCATCCAATCCCGGAGTGTCGATAATATTGATATGTTTCAATATTTCTGCGTCATCAAAAATTTCAATATAACTTATATTGTCTATTTCTGAATCCTTACTTTCAGTTGTCCATTTCTCAAATTCAGCTTTTTTCTTTGTGGTATTAGGAGAACCATCTTTGTGGTGGATAATTATATCAGATTCTGGATCACCGTATTTAAGCCAACCAACATTATAAGTAACCTCCTTTTGTCCTGTAGACATGACTTCTTGTTTTCCAAGAATTGCGTTGACCAATGTTGATTTGGAAGAACTGATTTTTCCAATGATAGCTAACTGCATCGGTTCATTTAACTTATTTATAGAACTGTCAATAGCTTTTTCTAGTATAGGCATAGAACCACGTGGCATCATTGATGTGATACCACGTAGTCCTGATTCAATTGCTTTTATATCGTAAAGGTCTTCCATATTACAAATCTAATTTGTCGATTTGATCTTTGGCCGATTTCAATGGTTTAAGTTGATTCTCTAAAGCAACTTTTTTGTTAACCGCTGTGTTAATCTGTTGACGCAGGTTCTGTATCTCCGTCATTGCCTGATTTAAACTGTCTCGGTAATCTTGAACTCTTTCTGATATTGCGCGTATCCATTCTCTTTGAAACTCGGTAAAACGACTTTCAACATAAATACGAAGATTCTGAGTTTCTGTCTGTATTTGTGACTGGTAAGTCTGGCGTAATCTGCCCTCCTGGACACCTGTAGCCATGTCAATTGTATTTCTTGTTGCAACATAGCCGCCAGCCAATAGTGAAGCCGCAAGGCCTAATCCTCCTGTGCCAAGGATACATAATCCCATCATTGCAATTCCCCAACCAGGAGTGCTTGAAAGAACCCTCTTGTGAACAGGAACACTTAGGTCTACATCTTTAACGACAATCTGACCATTATATTTCTTTGCCTTGAAATGTAACATTCCGTCAAATTCATCAAATTTAGAGATTTTCTCAAAAGCCTTATTTAACATTAAAGTTACTTCGGAGCCAAGAGCATCCATCTTCTCATTGATTTTCTCGCCTAACCACTTACCACCGTTTTCACTTGTAGCCCTTGTGTCTTTCAATAAAGCGTTAAAACCATCTGTCGAGAAAACAATACATTCCTGGTTCAATGCCATTATTATTCCTTCACGTTCCTCTGCAATTTTTTCGTTCACACGCATTCTAAACGATGATTGAGGATCTGCTATTTCTTGTAGTTTTTGATTAATCTCGTTTTTCTTGTTAGATAAATCTTGGATTTGATTAACATTAGGGCTCTCAATGTGATCAAGTTGGGCTTGGAGTGGGGTGATTGCGAATTCTATTTGTTCAGACAACTCATCTCTTAAACCTGTAATTATCTCACGTTTAAAATCTTCAACCAAGTTGTTTATTAAATTTCTCAATTTTGGGAAATTTCCCAGTCCTTCTTCTTCACGAATAGAATCTGCTGCTGATACAGAGATAATATCAATTGAATCAATAGGTGTTTGGGTGTAAGAAGAAACCTTACTTAAGGTATCTAACCTAATTTCTTCGACAGAATCGGCATCCTTTAAATCTGCTTTGTTTACGATGATTGCACTATGCTTGGCATATTGCAAAACCTTATTCTTGTAAAAATCAAGTTCTGTTGTAGTTAGAGGTTCGTTAACATCCGTCATAAATAAAGTGACATCTGCTTGTGGCAAGAAATAATTAGTCAAAGCAGCATGTCGAGGGTCTAAGCCTCCAACACCAGGAGTGTCAATAATGATAAGCCCCTTCTTCAGCTCCTCTAACGGCAGTTCAATTTCTAGGCATACAGTGTTGTCAATGTCCTCTGCTGTACCAACAGTGTACTTTTCTATATCATCAAAATCAATAACTTGTGATTTGAGATTGCTAAAATCTCCATACAAACGCGTTACCTTCTCGTTAGTGCCAAATTTGATTATTGATACAACAGATGTGCAAATGTCAGTATCTGTCGGGCATACACTTCTACCTATCAACGCGTTCACAAACGTTGATTTTCCACGTTTGAACTCTCCACATACTAGAACGGTAGTGGGTGAATTCTGAGCATTGTCCAACGTCTTCTTTATTTCGGCAACCTTTTTACCCTTTTTTATTTGGAGCATGTAGCCGGAAATGGAATTGATAGCGTTGCTAATGGTTTGATACTCTTTTTCTAACATAGTATTTTGTTTTATCTAATTAAGACAATAAAGAATCTGTGAAATCAGGAGTTTGTGATTCGGTGGAATCTATTTGAGTTCCGATATTAATTTGTGGCTCATGTAAAATTGTATCTTCTCCTATTGATATTGTGTTCTGGGGCACTTCTTCTCCATTATTAAATCCTTCCAGGTTGTTCTCTGAATTCAAAATGTTATTGTGCGACGTATGGAGATTGTCCAAGGCCATTTGAAGACTTATAGGATCTTCAAAATCTATAGGTGTATCAATGCTTGGTATTTGAAAGTCAGACGAGTTAATTTCGTCTGGAACTTCAAATCCACTCTCTATAATACTTGCATAAGACTGGTCTATTGCACTATTTGCTTCTAATAGTTCTTGGAAGTCGCTTTGACCTACTATATCCTGCATAGTTTCTGGGGACAAGTTCCCGTCTAAATATGCTGCGAAGTCTTCAATAGACAATGATGAAATAATCTTATTATTCATATAATGCTTCTTTATTTAATTTCTCTTTAAATTGTCGAATTGCAAGTTTTTTCTTATTATAAAAATTTGCCATTGTCATATTTAAAATCTCTGCTGTTTCTTCATTTGTTTTACCTTCCAAGTAATGCAGTCTTATAATGTTTCTATATCTTTCAGATGTCATCATTGATAATATTTCATCTACATCGTGACTGTTAATACTTGTCAGGTCTATTTCATTAGAGTCTGTTTTATCGATTAATCTATCTCTACCATCATCGTTATCTTCTGAGTTTGTAATGACATCTTGAATAGGAAGTTTTCCTTTTCGGTTATATTTGCCGTAGCAGTAGAACAAACAGGCAGACTTAATCCATGATGCAAGAGAACTTTCTCCCTTGAAATTTTCCATTTGGCATTTGCCTGTTTTTTTACTTGGTGCTAAAACAATTATATACATTTCATCAATGAACTCTTTGCAACAAGTACAATCTGTATAATAATTCTCATATATAGACTTAAACAGAGGGTAACATTGTTGATAAAAATACCGTCTAGTAATGGCATTGTCTCTGTTAATTAAAGCTTTGGCAATTAACAGATCATCTTCGTATATCTGCTTTACATTCATATTTATTATTTTACATTGTTGTCATGCCATTCATTGCAACAACTTTTGTTTTACATGAAATAAATTGACGACTTGAAATTCTTAAATACATGATATTATACATATAATATATATCTTATAGTCTTTCTAAATATGCTGACGGAACGTATGCTGTAGCAATAGTACATAGTCCCTGGATAATTATCGCTACACGTTGCTGTCCATGCCAACGCGCGACGCGTCCTTCGATACCCTTAAATTCTCCTTCAACAATGGCAACAATTTCACCCTCCATAAATTTGGGAACCATTTCTTCTGGAACTATTCTAATATCTTCAGCTTCCGCTGAACATAGAATCTTTAGACTTTGAATCTGTCTTTCAGGAACAATCAATGGTTCCTTTATTATCCTTACACCTTCATAATGTTGTTCGTAATAGAATCTAAGAAATGGTAAATGTACATTGTCATAAGCGTATTGCTTTACTTCATCTTCAGAACCATATACAAAAAAGATGTTTGGGATTCGGCTTACTTCTACTAATTCTTTTTTACCCTTGATTGTCTTTTCCAAAAATAAAGTAGGAAGAAATGCTGTACCACCATTAGAAACAATAAAGTCGTAAGCTTTTCGCTCACGACCATAGGTGGTACGCATTGCATACCAATGCTGCATATATGTTGATTTTAGAGTTTCTTTCTTCTTTGTCCAATAGAGCATTTCTGGTGGACACCCCTGTATGTGAGTTCTCCATCAAAAAAGATGTTTGAACTTCGGGGAGGGCACTGGATTTAACTCCAACGCAGAGAGGGACGTCGCCACCTCCAATCCTGTTCGCATTAAACAATGCGGCACATGACTTGTCCATCATTTCTATCTGCTAGGACTTATGGTTCTATAAGCCTTACTTGAAGACTTTGGATCACACCTAATATTCATTACCTTCGTAAGTAAATCAACATTATTTGTGATATATGCGTGCAAAAATAGCAAAAATATCTTAATTACAAAAGTTTTTAACATATAATTTTGGAAAATGGTTATATTTTATCTAAATTATTCGCGCATGAGTAGTTTTTTTCTATAATTGAATCACAAATGCTATCAAACAACTATTCTGCGATAGATCATTAGCAATAAACAATACACAAACTACTTTTCAAATAAAAGAAGGTATTCCATCCATCTTCGTCGTTGGATATAAGGATGCCTTTTGCCATTGTAATGACAAAAGTCTAATAGGTCAACAAGGATGTTTCTATTGCCAACATCTAGCTTCTTCAATAGCGTACTTTTGGGCCTTGTCTTATTTCCAAGCAATGATGCACAACCACAGTTGTAGCTTACACATCCCAATAGCAAGCTGTCAGCACCATACTGTCGAAACAAGGCACAATTCTTTTGCAAGTCGCTACGCAAGATGGAATCGGCTTGATGTTCCGATATGGGATATGTCAAGTTCTCGCCTGGCCGTATTCTATGACCATAACCGATATAAGGATAGTCCTTTCGGGTATGCCATTGTTCATAGTATTTGGTTATCGTAACTGCACGCTCAAAGGGTGCCAGTTTCATAAGATTATGCCAATTCTGCGGAGAAGCACTAATGGCTCCACCGCAGAACAGCATAACGGTAATCAGTATTTGTCTTATCATTTTCCTTCTTTCTTTCCCAAGATGGTTTCAATCATGTTCTTAACATCCTGAGTAACAGCAACGAAGTTCTTGTAAAGGACTTGTTCCTTCTCCTCAGGTGAATCAAACTCATAAAAGACAGGGAGAGGACACTTTTCATATTGTGCTTCTTCCTTTTTGATGGCAGCAATGTCAAGGTCTGTCTTGCAGAAGAACTTGCTTGTTTTGAACTCTTCAGCTTCCTGAATGTTCATGCTTCCTCCTCGACCTGTCTTCGTCTTCTGGAAGTCACGAGCCACCTGACCACATATCCAACCTGTAGGCATATCAGAGATTTTGGATGCAGGAACAAGGCTATCCATGTTCTCATTGAGATTGATGGAGGTACGGTCTCTGTCTATGGTCACGCCTTTCTTCAACTGTACAACCTTTCCGAAGATGTCGTTGCTCAACCATTCAAGGGTTTCCTTTGAACGTGCAGAGCCAGACACAACATTACCTACAGTGGTGATAATCTTTTGCATACCCACCTTGCCGTAGTCGGCTTCAAGCTGGGGAAGTTCCTGGAATCCAAGGGCGACACTTACCTTGTTGCTTCGGGCAGTACCGATAAGACGGTCTATCTTGTGGAAATACAAGGTCGGCAACTCATCGACGATGATACTTAC
>OBLI01002445.1_pt1 | contig 15811 bp, 9 predicted proteins | sample 1519701 | NCBI WGS metagenome assembly OBLI01 (sample SAMEA3663005, study PRJEB22513) | pig gut metagenome | biome: pig gut; feature: pig-associated habitat; material: faeces | place: France | collected 2012 | reverse complement strand
TCGGGGAAGAAGCATTGGCGGGGTGCTGCTCCTTAAAGAAGGTTCGCATTTCTGAATCGGTTACATCGATCGGAACGGATGTATTTAAAGGAACGGATATTCAGGTGATTGGAGAAGAAGGCTCCCCTATTTATCAATATGCAGTGGAGCAAGGAATAAAGGTTAAGGCATTACCGAAGAAGATGAAAGCATTGTCTTCTATGATGCAGCCGACCAGAGATGGAGAGGAGTATCGGTGCTTTTATACAAAAGAAGAGTTGGAGTCCATTGAGGAGAAATGTGAATTAAGACCAGCAGTTTCCTATACGGTTCAAAGAAAGACAGGGAAAGAAGTAGTTTATGATTCCCGGTATACGTTGGAGCATGGAATTTATAAAAAGAAAAAGCAGAGACAAAAAGATCATGCACTGATTTATATGACGGGAGATCTGATGTGTAAGCAAAAGCATCAGAATTATGCTAATCGGGATGGTGTGTATGATTTTCGTGATGCATTTCAATATGTGAAGGAGATTCTAAAGGACGGAGATTTTGTGATTGGCAATATGGAATCTATGGTTTCTCCGTCCCTTCCATATACATGTGAGGAGATGTATATCAATGGACGTCCGTATTTAAATGCACCGGAAGAATTCTTGCATGCGGTAAAGGAAGCCGGATTTGATGCAGTGGTCAATGCGCAGAATCATGTTTATGATGCCGGAACCAGAGGAATCCTTGAGACACTGGAGGTGTTGAACCGTAATCAGCTGATGCATACAGGTGCGTTTGCAGGAAAGGAAGACAAAAGATTTTTATCCGTAGACATCAATGGCATTCGCATTGCAGTGGTGGCATATTTTGATGGTGCCAGACAGCTTATGAAGAAAGCCAACTTTACAGAATACGGCAAAGACACCCTGGTAAACATATACGATAGAGAAAAGGTAAAGCAGGATATTCGTATGGCGAAAGAAGAAGGGGCAGAATTTATCATTGCTTATTGTCATTGGGGAAGAGAATATACCAACGAGCTGACGAGAAGACAGATCAATTTTGCAAAAGAGGTGGCGGATGCAGGAGCTGATTATATTATGGGTGCACATTCTCACTGTCTGCAGCCATATCAGGTTATAGTTGCGGAGGATGGAAGACAGGTACCAACGCTGTATTCTGCAGGAAACTTCTTATCCGAAATTGCCATTAGTCCTCAGATTACAAGAGATACTCTGATAGCCTCTTTGGAATTGGAGCGTAACGATGAGGGAAAAGTGGTCATCAAAAAAGAGGGGTATTATCCATGTAGAATTTTAAGAGACGAGAAGGTAAGAGGAGAATTTGTCATTGTACCAACCAATATGGAATGGAAGGGAACAAAGAGAAATCAGGCTCTTGAAGAGGCGGAAAGACGCATTGATCAGGCTGTGGGTGTTCAGTATGCTAAGCTGGCAAAGCGAAAAGGAATAGAAAAAGAACAGTGGATAAGATCCGAAAAAGATCCATTTACCATAAAAGAACCGTTGTTGATCAGAGTAGAAGAAGAGAAAGAGCAGACAGGGACCAGATATGTATATAATGAAAAAAGTCGTTGTTACGAAGAAGAAAATGATCTGGAAACAAAGGAAGCGGTGTTGGTATGCGCTGGTCAGATTCCATACGATACGGGTCTTGGAAATCATGCCAGATTTGGAAGTGTTTATAACTTCCGTCCGTATTTTGAGTTGATGAAGAAGTGTTTTGAAAAAGCAGACTTTTCTATTGGAAATCTGACCACAATGATCTGTGAAGACTATCTGACCACAGACAAACTGGATAGTGAATATAGCCGCAATCCATATTATACCAATGGAAGAAAAGAGTATCTGGATGCGTTAAAATACGCAGGATTTGATTGTCTGGCCATGGCACATCCTAATAATCTGGATACCGGTGTCAATGGCTTGTATAAGACGATAAATAATATCGAAAAATCAGGAATGTTATCCGTAGGTATTGGAGAGCGAAAGAATAAAATCTTTCGTGTGAACGGTATTTTAGTCGGTGTACTGTCTTATACGCTGGACTGTTTTGGTTGGTACCGATATATTAGTGGAGAAGGAGCAGACTGCTTGCTCAATCTTTATTCAGAGGAAAGAGCCAAGCGTGATATTGCGGAATTAAAGAATGAAGGAGCAGATTTTGTACTTGTATATGTAAATTGTGGCTCTGAAAAAGAAAAGATTGCATTGAAGGGACGAAAAGAAGTAGCCATGGAGATTGCAGACAACGGTGCCGATTATATTATCTGTACCATTCCAAACAGAGTTTCTAAGTATTATCGTTATCAGACCAAAGATGGAAGAAGTGTTCCGATTGCCACATCTATTGGAACTCTGGTATCTGGAAAAGCCAGTGAGGAAGAGAATTTATCCGTACTTTTAAAAATTGTATTATATAAGAAACCAGATGGCAAGATTGATCTGCAGGATAAGTATATTCCAATAAAACAATTTGATATGCTGGAAGAATTGCCATTGCCTGCTGTTCCTGCCTTATCCTGTTATTATAAAAGATACGATGTGAAAAAGTTCCCAAGAGTAAAGAAGAGGCTGGGAGAAAGCCTGGGGAATCAGATTACGGTTTCTGATGAGCGTGTGGTGCGATTAAAGACAAAGAACCGCCCACAGCTGACCTATCAGGAGGTGTATGACCTTTTGGGAGCAGAACCATCGAGAAGTGATTGTGAACGTATCAAGCTGGAGAAAAAGGCGCCAATGATCGCAGCAAGAAGAGATGAGCTGACAGAAGGATGTGTAGCTATTCTGGTCAACCATTATGGCTACAAAAAGGCAGAGTATCAGATTACCATGAAAGATGCCATAAAAGCGAAGGCAGCGTTGGTTATTTCTCAAAAGCCATGTAAGGAGATTCCGACCATTCTTGTTCCAAACTGTAAGACTGCATGTAAGAAATTATATCGGGCGATTAAGGCAAAATACAATCCAATTACGGTTACTGTGACAGGAACTGCGGGAAAGACGACCACAAAGGAATTGATGAGCTGTGTCTTTGATACTCATTACAAAACTTTGCATGTGGAAGGAAATAACAATACCTTCTATACCGTAGGAACAACGGTACAGAAATTAAGAAAAGAAGATGAAGCCTATATTCAGGAAGCACATGGCGGCTCTAAATACTCCGCACGTAATATTTCTAATGTGATTCAGCCGGATATTGCGATCATTACGAATATTGGCGAAGGCCATCTGATGGATATGGGAACTATAGAGAATGTTATCCAGGGGAAATTAGAGATTGTTTCTGGGTTGAAGGACACAGGTGTGCTGGTGGTCAATGACGATAATCAGTATTTAAAAGATCTGGAATTACCTGGAGTACGAATTCTTCGTTATAGTACCCACAATCAAAAATGTGATTATTATGCTCAGAACATAGAAAGTGCAGGAGAGGATATAAAATTCCAGATTGTCTGCAAAGAAGGATGCTTTGATGCTGTTTTACACCTTCAGGGAACCCATAATGTGGAGAATGCGCTTGGTGTATTTGCCTGTGCTATGGAAGCGGGAATTCCTCCGTATAAGATTATTGCGGGGCTGACACATTATATTCCAGAGGCGGATAAGCAAAATCTTATGGAATATCAGGGATATCACATGTTAGTGGATACTTATAGTGCAACACCTCTGTCTGTTGAGGCGGCAGTAAAGACTCTGAGCATGTTTCCAAGAGAAGACGGCAGTCGAAAGATTGCTGTTCTGGGAGATATTCCAGCACTGGGAGATGCATCAGAAGAGAAGCACAAGGAAGTTGGAAAACGAATTGCCCAATATGACTTTGATCTGATGCTTTGTATCGGAAGCGAAGCCAAGTATTTTGCACTGGCTGCAATAAAAGAAGGAAAGAAGGCGTATTACTACGAAGAGGACAGGGAAGCGTTTAATCGGAAGCTGACAGAAAGTATTCGGCCAGGAGATCTTATCCTGTTTAAGAGTGGTACAAGAAGCCATCTGAAAGAAGAAACCATCTATCCATTATTTGGAATAATTGATAAAAAATAAGAAAGAAAAAGAAGGAGAAAATCTCTCCTTCTGCACTCAAGATATCAGAATGTAAGAACAGCCAAAGATGTATGGGTGTTCTTACATTCGGTTTGAGTTAATCTAAATCCTCTAAAAAGTATTCAAAAAATACAGGAACCTGTCTTTCCCAGCTGGCTTCGGTATGGGTACCATCTTCAATGATGCGGAACCATACGGGAATCTCTTTTTTCTTCAATTCGTATTCTACATCCAGAAGATGATATAATAGTGTCGGATTCTTTTTCAGTTCTTCACTTCCAATGTCCATATAGACGGAAGTCTCAGGAAGGACATTAGCATCTCGAATCATTTTCAATAATTTTCTCGTACCGAGCCAAACGCTTGGAGAAAGGCATGCGGCTTTGGAGAAAATATCAGAATATTCCACGGCGGAAAATAATGACATCAAACCTCCCATGGAGCTGCCGGCGATAAAAGTATGAAAGCGATCCGGCTTTGTTGGATAATGGGAATCAATGTATGGTTTTAATTCTGTTACCAGCCAATCCATATAGATGCCTCCGTTTCCCTTTAATTCTCCAAATTCAGAACGGGCACGATAAGGACTATATTCATCCAGACGTCCAGTTCCCTGATGATTGCATTCAACACCTACTACGATAACAGGAACCTGATGATCTTCCAGATACTCTTTTAATCCCCATGATTTTCCATAGGTTGCGTGTTCATCAAAAAATAGATTGTGTCCGTCGAACATATAGACGACCGGATAGGTTCGTTCAGGATGTTCTTTGATTTCATCTGGAACACTGATGTACAGGTTTCGAGGGGTGCTTTTGGTTAATATATCAATAGTAATTTCTTCGACGATTATCATAATTAGTCGCTCCTTTCTGCCAGCATCGTCATGTTATCCACATTTTAAGTGGCAAAAAGGTCTTTGTCAAGTCTGAGCAGCGATAGGAAAGGGAAAAGTGTTGTGAAAACTTCTTTTTTGTGCTATTCTTTGTATAACAGGAGGAACAAAAAGCGGACTAAAATAGAAAGAAGAACATACTATAAGGAAGAGGGAAGCATCATGATCATTGAAATAGATTTTAATAGCGATGAAGCAATCTATATCCAACTTCGGAATCAGATTGTGATGGGAATTGCAACAGAGCAGCTGCATGCGGGAGAATCCCTTCCATCCGTCAGACAGCTGGCCAATCATCTTGGCGTGAATATGCATACGGTCAATAAGGCCTATGGAATGCTGAAGCAGGAGGGATATTTGACGCTTGACCGGAGAAAAGGCGCTGTGATCAGCGTTCAGACGAAGGAAAAGCATCAGGAGGTTGAAGCGATGAATATGGAACTGCGCATGACGATTGCCCAGGCCATTTGTAAGGATATATCCCGGGAGGAGATGTATCATATTATTAATCAGTTATATGATGAAATTATGCAGAATCAGGAGGAATAAAAGGAATGGGTTTACCATTTACAGTGACAGCAGAGTGTGCCTTAGAGCATGCCAAGCTTGCGGTAGAAGAATTAGGACATGAATATGTAGGGACAGAACACCTTTTACTGGGACTGATCTGGGCCAGAGAAGGAGTGGCGGCGAATGTACTTCTTCGTCATGGCGTTACCGAGGAAAAGGTGATTACATTGCTCCACAGAGAGGATATGTTTGCTGGGGAAAACGCAAAGCCAGGGACAGAATTTACGCCAAGAATGGTATATATTTTGGAACAGAGCGAGCAGCTTGCCAAGCAATATGGATTTCAGGTAATCGGTACCGAACATATCCTGTGCAGCTTGATAAAGGATGTTGAATGTATGGCAGCACAGATCTTAAAGGAACTGGATGCGGATTCCAATAAAATCTTTTTAGATTGTCTTTTGGCAGCCGGATTGGATATGAATGCGGCCAAGGCAGAGCTGCAGGGGAAAAATCAGGGAAACAGGCAGCAGACATCCATTTTGGCTCAGTATAGTACGGATCTGACTTTGATGGCAGAGGAAGGAAAGTTAGATCCGGTAATTGGAAGAAAAAAGGAGATGGAGCGCCTCATCCAGATTTTAAGTCGGAGAACAAAGAATAATCCATGCTTTACCGGGGATCCAGGAGTAGGGAAAACAGCAGTGGTGGAAGGATTTGCCCAGCTTCTTGCAGATCAGAGTGTTCCGGAGCATTTGAAAGGAAAGCGTCTGGTCAGTCTGGATCTGTCAGGTGTGGTAGCAGGATCCAAATATCGTGGAGAGTTTGAGGAACGTATCAAACGCATCATTCAGGAGGTTAAAATGTCCGGTGATGTGATTTTATTCATTGATGAAATTCATACCATAATCGGAGCAGGAGGGGCAGAAGGTGCCATTGATGCATCGAATATTCTAAAGCCATCTCTGGCAAGAGGAGAGATCCAGCTGATTGGAGCTACGACAAGAGCGGAGTATACCAAATACATTGAAAAAGATGCTGCACTGGAGAGAAGATTCCAGCCGATTGAGGTAGCAGAACCGACGACAGAGGAGAGCATTGAGATTCTAAATGGACTAAAGGGACGCTTTGAGCAGCATCACCATGTGGTTATTCCGGAGAAAACGGTAGAGGCAGCAGTCAAGCTTTCCAAACGGTATGTTCATGATCGTTGTCTCCCGGATAAGGCCATTGATCTGATTGACGAAGCCGGATCCAGAAAGACGATGGATCTGCACAAGAAGCCGGAGAAGCTGCTTGCCATGGAAGAACAGCTCCAGAAGATGGCAAGGGAATTTGAGCAGAATCTGATGGATGGAAAAATTGCAGAAGCAGGTCAAAAGAAGCAGGAATTTGAACAGCTTCGTGAGGGCTATCATAAAAAGCTGGAACAATGGGAGAAAAGGGGGGCAAACATCCAAAAGACGGTAACGGAAGATGATATTGCAGAAGTTGTAACTATGTGGACCAATATCCCAGTACAGCAGCTAAAATCCAGTGAGATGAAGCGGTTGCGTGATATGGAGAGATTACTGCATAGGAGGGTCGTTGGACAGGATGAGGCGGTAGAAGCCGTGGCAAAGGCAGTGAAACGAAATCGGATCGGGTTAAAGGCACCAAATCGTCCAATTGGTTCTTTCTTATTCCTGGGGCCTACCGGGGTAGGAAAAACAGAGTTATCCAAGGCTCTCGCAGAGGCCGTATTTGGCAGTGAAGAAGAAATCATCCGGGTAGATATGTCAGAATATATGGAAAAGCACAGTGTATCCAAATTGATCGGCTCTCCTCCAGGATATGTAGGATTTGAGGAAGGCGGACAATTAAGTGAAAAGGTGCGTCGAAAACCATATGCGGTCATTTTATTTGATGAGATTGAAAAAGCTCATCCAGATGTATTTAATATCCTGCTTCAGGTATTGGATGATGGACATATTACCGATTCTCAGGGAAGAAAGGTTGATTTTAAAAATACCATCATTATTATGACTTCCAATGCAGGAGCGAATCGTATTGTTGCGCCAAAATTACTTGGATTTGGAAGTGCCAGTGATGCGGATAAGAATCATCAGCAGATGAAGACCGCCGTGATGCAGGAAGTGCGTCAGATGTTCAAGCCGGAATTTTTAAACCGAATTGATGAGATTATCGTATTCCGCTCTCTGAACAAAAAAGAAGTGCGGGAGATCGCACGGCTGATGATGCAGGAATTTGTCGATCGTGCCAAGAAGAATCTGGAATTAGAAGTAAAAGTCTCCAGATATGTCTATGACTATCTTGTGGAGAAAGGATTTGATGAAAAATATGGCGCGAGACCGATTAGAAGGGTGATTCAGACGGATATTGAAGATGTACTTGCGGATGAAATTTTAAATGGAACGATCCAAAGAGGCAGTACGATCACTCTGCGTAAGAAAGACAAGAAACTTATTTTTTCCTAAAAGCCACTCTAGCCTTAGAAGAAAAAATAAGTTATAATACTCATAACATACATGCTTGATAATTAGGAGGAGAAAGACATGGCAGTAGTAAAAGATTTAATTACCGTTGAGAATGACAGCACATTAAGTTTTGGAGATTATTCTTTAACTGCAAAGACAAAAAAAGATAATTTTCAGTTTGAAGGAGATTTATATAAAATAAAAACTTATAAGACGATTACAAAATTAGAAAAGAATGGCATGATGATCTATGAATCTGTGCCAGGAACAACGGTACATAATTTTTCTGTGACCGATGCCGTGATGTCATTTTCAGTCGAGGGACCAGAAGATGCTCAGATTACATTAGAATTAGAACCTGAGATGGAATATAAAGTATTTGTGGATGATACCAATGTGGGAAGAATGAAGACCAATCTTGGTGGAAAGTTAAATATCAGCATTGAGATGAATCTAAATCAGGTGGTCAATGTAAAAGTAGTAAAATTATAGGAGGGTCTTATGGCAAAGGTAAAGACGGTTTATTTTTGCCAGGAGTGCGGATATGAGTCTGCAAAGTGGATGGGACAGTGTCCCGCCTGCAAGACTTGGAATACATTTGTAGAAGAACGGTTAGAAACTACTCAAAAGGGAGGGGCTAAGGCGAAGAAAGCATTAGCCTCTCCTATGAACATTATAGAGGTTTCTACAAAGGAAGAGGAGCGGATTCCGACTGGCATTCAGGAGCTGGACAGGGTACTGGGTGGCGGAATTGTAAAGGGTTCCCTGTCTTTGGTAGGCGGAGATCCTGGTATCGGGAAATCCACACTGCTTCTGCAGGTGTGCCGCAATCTGGCAAATTCCAAACGAAAGGTTTTGTATATATCTGGGGAAGAGTCCATGCATCAGATTAAGATGCGGGCGTCCAGAATCGGCACATTTAATGGAGAATTGCTGCTTCTTTGTGAAACGGATATGGATACTATAGCCGATGGTATCATAAAGGCAAAACCGGAATTTTTGGTCGTGGATTCCATCCAGACCATGTACTCCGAAGCGGTTTCCTCTGCGGCAGGAAGCGTATCCCAGGTAAGGGAAGTAACATCCAGACTGATGCGCATTGCCAAAGAGCATAATATTGCTATTTTTATTGTAGGGCATGTGACCAAAGAAGGGGTGGTAGCAGGACCCCGAACTTTGGAGCATATGGTGGATACGGTGCTTTATTTTGAAGGAGAGCGACAGGCTGTCTACCGTATTTTAAGAAGTGTGAAGAACCGATTCGGCTCGACCAATGAAATTGGAGTTTTTGAGATGCATCAAAATGGGCTGATGGAGGTGGAAAATCCATCCCAGATCATGTTAAATGGGAGACCGGTAGATGCGCCAGGATCTGTAGTTGTCTGTTCCATTGAGGGAACCAGACCGGTGCTGATCGAAATTCAGGCACTGGTATCACCTACCAGCTTTCAGATACCGAGAAGAACAGCAGTGGGAATTGATTATAACAGGGTCAATTTATTAATGGCAGTTTTGGAAAAGCGGGTAGGTATGCAGCTGGGAGGCTGCGATGCCTATGTAAATCTGGCAGGAGGCATGCGGCTGGGAGAACCAGCCATCGATCTGGGTATCATTATGGCCATTGCTTCCAGTTATAAGAATCAGCCACTTCCAGAAGATGCGATCATCTTTGGAGAAGTAGGGCTGGTAGGCGAGATCCGAGGAGTATCACAGGCGGAGCAAAGAATCATTGAGGCAGAGAAAATGGGATTTCATACGTGTATATTGCCAAAAGCTAATGTGGAGACTATGCGTGTTCAGACGAAGATGTGTCTGATCGGAGTTTCCAATGTACGGGAAGCGCTGGACCAGATCTGAGCCAGCAGTGAATAGCAAGGCAGATGTGCCCCTTGAATTCAGAAAATGTTTATGATATGATTAGTTATCAATGCCAGAATATAGCAGCAGGAAAAAGAAAAACTTTGGGAGGAACTATGATGGAAGAAACCATTTCAAAAAACTTTATAGAGCAGATTATCGATAAAGATATTGCAGAAGGAAAGTGTGCAAAGGTAGTGACACGTTTTCCACCAGAACCAAACGGATATCTTCATATCGGACATGCCAAATCTATTTTATTAAACTACGGATTGGCAAAAAAATATAATGGAAAGTTCAATTTACGATTCGATGATACAAACCCTACAAAGGAAAAGACAGAATTTGTGCATTCTATTTTAGAAGATGTGGAATGGCTGGGTGCTGACTATGGTGACGAATATTTTTATGCATCTGATTATTTTGATCAGATGTATGAATATGCAGTAAAGCTGATCAAAAAGGGAAAAGCCTATGTATGTGATCTGACACCAGAGGAGATCAGAGAGTACCGTGGAACCTTAACAGAGCCAGGAAAAAACAGTCCATACAGAGAACGTTCTGTTGAAGAGAACTTGAGCTTATTTGAAGCAATGAAGAATGGAGAATTCCCAGATGGAAGTAAGGTTCTTCGTGCCAAGATCGATATGGCTTCTGGGAATATCAATATGAGAGATCCGATCATCTACCGTATTGCGCGCATGCATCACCATAATACCGGAGATAAATGGTGCATCTATCCAATGTATGATTTTGCACATCCGATCGAGGATGCCTTAGAGGGCGTGACACATTCTATCTGTACTCTGGAATTTGAAGATCATCGTCCATTATATGATTGGGTTGTTCAGGAATGTGAATTTGAAAACCCTCCAAAACAGATTGAATTTGCGAAATTATATTTAACGAATGTAATTACCGGAAAGCGTTATATCAAAAAGCTGGTAGAAGAAGGAATTGTAGATGGATGGGATGATCCTCGTCTGGTATCTTTAAGTGCCTTAAAGCGCCGTGGATTTACACCAAGTGCGATCAAAACATTTATGGAGCAGGTAGGGGTATCCAAGAGTCAGAGTTCTGTCGATTATGCTATGCTGGAACATTTTTTAAGAGATGATCTTAAGATGACAAGACCGCGTATGTATGCAGTAACGGATCCGATCAAATTGATCATTACCAACTATCCAGAAGATCAGGTAGAGTATCTGACGGTGACCAATAATATGGAAAATCCAGACATGGGCACAAGACAGATGCCGTTTAGCCGCGAGCTGTATATTGAGCGTGATGATTTTATGATCGAGCCTCCAAAGAAGTACTTCCGTCTCTATCCTGGTAACGAAGTACGTTTGATGAACGCTTACTTCGTAAAATGTCACGATTATAAGACAGATGAAGCGGGCAATGTAACAGAAGTGTACTGTACCTATGATCCAGAGACTAAGAGTGGTTCTGGGTTTACCGGACGTAAGGTAAAAGGAACCATTCATTGGGTATCTGCAGCACAGGCCGTAGAAGCAGAGGTACGTCTGTATGAAAATATCGTCGATGAAGAAAAAGGTGTATACAATGAAGATGGAAGTCTGAATTTAAATCCAAATTCACTGACAGTATTGCCTCGTTGTTATGTGGAACCAGCCTTAAAGGATGCAAAGCCTTTGGACAGCTTCCAGTTTGTACGAAATGGATATTTTAACGTGGATTCCAAGGATTCCACAGAGGATCATCTGGTATTTAACCGTATCGTATCCTTAAAGAGCTCTTATAAACCAAAAAAATAGAAAAATCAAGAATTTACATGCCCTGTCACAAGACAGGGCATGTCATATGTAAGGAGGAAATAAATTGAAACAAGCACAATGGCTTTCTCATTTTGAAACAGGAATTTTTGCAGCGTTAGATCAAAAGAGGGATGAATTGATCGCATCTGGAAAGAAGGTATATAATCTGTCTATTGGAACACCGGACTTTCAGCCGGCACCGCATATTATGGAAGCGATGACGGAAGCATGCAAAAAGCCGGAAAACTATGTATATGCCCTAAAAGATATGAATGAGACCTTAGCGGCGGTAAAGGATTATTATAAAAAGCGTTTTGGAGTAGAAGTGACAACAGATGAGATTACATCGGTTCATGGTTCTCAAGAGGGAATCGGTCATATTGGCATGGCCTTGACCAGCCCTGGTGATTATGCGATTCTTCCAAATCCGGGATATCCGATCTTTGAAGCAGGAGCCTATCTTGGTGGTGCACAGTTGTATTTTTACCCATTGAAGCAGGAAAATGGATTCTTACCTGTTTTTGAGGAAATTCCAGAAGAAATTGCCAGAAAGACAAAGTTTATGATCCTTTCTTATCCATATAATCCAGTATGTGCGGTGGCCAACGATGAAGTATACGAAAAGGCCATTGCTTTTGCGAAGAAATATGACATTATTATCATTCATGATAATGCATATTCTGATATTATCTATGATGGCAAAGAAGGAAAATCATTCTTATCCTATGAAGGAGCAAAGGAAGTGGGAATTGAGTTTTTTTCTCTATCAAAGTCTTTTAATGTAACGGGACTGCGGATTTCTTTTGCTGTGGGCAATCGGGAAGTTATTGATGCCATTAAGCTGCTTCGTTCTCAAATTGATTTTGGTATGCCGATTCCTATTCAGAAGGCTGCAGTAGCTGCACTTACTGGTCCTCTTGATATGGTAAAGGAGCAATGCGTGGAATATCAGGCGAGAAGAGATGCTCTTTGTGGTGGGTTGCGAAAGATCGGATGGAATGTGCCGGATAGTCAGGGAACTATGTTTGTCTGGGCACCAATTCCAGAAAAATTCCATTCATCAGAAGAGTTTTGCATCAGGCTGATGGAAGAGACGGGAGTCATCTGTACGCCAGGATATGCGTTTGGCTCTCTGGGAGAGGGATATGTTCGATTTGCATTGGTGATGCCGCCAGAGAAACTTCGAGAGGTGGTACGGATCATCGATGAAAGTGGTATCCTGAAATAAAGTACATTCGCATGAAAAAGAAGAAAAGATGAGAAAAAAAGCGTATAGAAGAGAATAGAGAAGAATGTATTAGATTTTAAAAAGAATTTAAAGGTTATAAAAGTTGCGTTCTCTGGATAAATTAACTAATATAAGGATAGTTGTTAGCACTCAGTGAAAAAGAGTGCTAATACTTAGAGAGGAAACCACTTATTTATATAAAAGGAGGCAATCAATATGAAATTAGTACCATTAGGTGACAGAGTTGTATTAAAACAGTTAGAAGCAGAAACAACTACAAAATCAGGAATTGTATTAGCAAGTTCTACACAGGAAAAACCACAGGAAGCAGAAGTAATTGCAGTAGGCCCTGGTACAGAAGAAGTAAAGATGGAAGTATCTGTTGGACAGAAAGTCATCTATTCTAAATATGCAGGAACACAGGTGAAATTCGACGGAGTAGAATACATCGTAATTAAACAGAATGATATCTTAGCAATTGTAGAAGCATAAATTGGAGGTTATCGACATGGCAAAAGAAATTAAGTATGGAATTGAAGCAAGAAAAGCATTAGAAGCAGGTGTAAATCAGTTAGCAGATACAGTCAGAGTTACTTTAGGACCGAAAGGACGTAACGTTGTATTGGCAAGAGCATTTGGTACTCCATTAATTACCAACGATGGTGTTACGATCGCAAAAGACATCGAATTAGAAGACGCTTTCGAAAACATGGGAGCTCAGATCGTAAAAGAAGTTGCAACTAAGACAAACGATGTTGCAGGGGATGGTACTACAACAGCAACAGTACTGGCACAGGCTATGGTAAATGAAGGTATGAAAAACCTCGCTGCCGGCGCAAATCCAATTATCTTAAGAAAAGGTATGAAGAAGGCAACAGATGCAGCAGTAGAAGCAATCAAAGACATGAGCAGTGTTGTAACTGGAAATGAACAGATTGCCAAGGTTGCAGCAATTTCTGCAGGAGATGAAGAAGTTGGACAGTTAGTTGCAGATGCTATGGACAAAGTTTCCAACGATGGCGTTATTACAATTGAAGAATCTAAGACAATGAAGACAGAATTAGATTTAGTAGAAGGTATGCAGTTCGACCGTGGATATTTATCTGCTTACTTCTGTACAGATATGGAAAAGATGATCTGTGAAATGGAAGATCCATATATCTTAATTACAGATAAGAAAATCTCTGTTATTCAGGACATCTTACCAATTCTGGAACAGATTGTTCAGTCTGGTAAGAAATTATTGATCATTGCTGATGATGTAGAAGGAGAAGCATTAACCACATTGATCGTAAATAAACTTCGTGGTACTTTCTCTGTAGCTGCGATCAAAGCTCCTGGATATGGTGACAGAAGAAAAGCAATGTTAGAGGATATTGCAATCTTAACAGGTGGTACTGTAATTTCTGATGAAGCAGGAATGGACTTAAAAGAAGTAACCATTGATATGTTAGGAACAGCAAAATCTATTAAGATCGAAAAAGAATCTACAGTCATCGTAGATGGTGCCGGCGATAAAGACGCAATTGCTGCACGTGTACAGCAGATTAAAGCTCAGATTGAAGAAACAACTTCTGAGTTTGACAAAGAAAAATTACAGGAAAGATTAGCAAAATTATCTGGTGGAGTTGCTGTCATCCGTGTCGGTGCTGCAACAGAAACAGAAATGAAAGAAAGCAAATTACGTCTGGAAGATGCTCTTGCAGCTACAAAAGCAGCAGTAGAAGAAGGAATCATCTCTGGTGGTGGCTCTGCTTATATTCATGCAACGAAGAAAGTAGCAGCATTGGCAGAAGGCTTAGAAGGTGACGAAAAGACAGGTGCTGGAATCATCTTAAAAGCTTTGGAAGCTCCATTATTCCATATTGCAGCAAATGCTGGATTAGAAGGAGCGGTTATTATTAATAAAGTAAAAGAATCTGAAGTGGGAACTGGATTTGATGCTTTAAATGGTGAATACGTAGATATGGTGGCAGCTGGTATCATTGACCCTGCTAAGGTTACAAGAAGTGCATTACAGAATGCAACATCTGTAGCATCTACATTATTAACAACAGAATCTGTAGTAGCTGATATTAAAGAAGAAGCTGCAGCAGCACCAGGTGGAATGCAGATGGCACCAGGTGGAATGGGAATGATGTAAATTCCATTGAAGAAATAAAATTGATCTAGAATCATAAGTCAAAGATCACTTTGAAGGGGCTGTGGAAAATGGAAATGAAATGATTTCATTTCCAGAGCACGGCTCCTTTGTTTTTGGGTCAATTGTTTTTTAGAAATAAAATTTTTCTGAGTGTACAAAAGCATCAAAGCTACACAACGATAAGTGAAATTGTCTGAAAAAACTGAAAATATGTATAAATTAGCCGGGAAAAAATGATTTTTCAGACGATTTTCTTAAATCTTTATAGCATTTGTAAAAAAAATATAAACTTTTTGGGTTGCTTTTTGTACAAAAATGTAGTATTATAAACAAAGAGAAAAGAAGTAGGGAGTTCAAAATGCAGATGTATGCAGAGAAGTCCCGTTTTTTTTGACAGAGGATGTAACACATCATAAAAACGGTATTATTTGAATGGAAGCATTTGACTGTGAGACTAACCAACTCATAGCCGTTTGGCAGGTTTGATGCAGACATTCGATAATATATATTAGGAGGAAAAAAGATGACAACTTATTTGCTGATTCTGATTATGTTTGCAGTCGCTTTCATTCTTCAGATTTTCCTAACCGGCTTTCAGATGAAGGGATTCAATTTGAATTATGCCCGTCTTCATCGCATGGGACGAGTGGCCATCGGAAGAAGCAGAGGAGGATTTAATGCAGGAGCCATCGCCATGTTTGCAGTAGATAAGAGAGGGAACATCATAACCGGATGTTACCTGAAAGGAATTACCATTTTTGCCAAGTGGAAAAATATCGATGATTTCAACGGCAGATATGTGGGCGGCTTGATGAAAGAGGATTGCGAGAAGCTATCACCACCAGCAAGAAAAGCCATTCTGAATGCCTCTGAGAAC
>OBLI01002443.1_pt1 | contig 15824 bp, 14 predicted proteins | sample 1519701 | NCBI WGS metagenome assembly OBLI01 (sample SAMEA3663005, study PRJEB22513) | pig gut metagenome | biome: pig gut; feature: pig-associated habitat; material: faeces | place: France | collected 2012 | reverse complement strand
TCATAAAAGCTATGGAAGCAAAAAAGGGCGACAAGATGCGCTATATGGCAAATGAACTAGAACACTTATTGACCGGTTTATGCAATGAGGGTCGCCTGAAGAAGCTTCGCGAAAGTTGGCTTCCCCATCTACTATCCACTCATGAAGCAGAAAGGGCATGGCGTGATTGGCTGCACTTAAAGGGGGCCGACTGTCATAAACCAGATAATTTGAAAATGATGTCATGGTTGGAAGATTTAGAGACAGAACTTTCCAATATTCCGGCATTGGCTCCTTATTCCAATGATGATGAGGTTGCAATGCTCATACGTGCTCACTACACACGCATTCCATTGGATAAGTTTCGCCAATTGCTTACCGCTTTCGCGATTAGAGACCGTCTACGCACGCATTTGGGGCTGCCAACAAACAGCTTTTCCCCTACCCCATCTCTATCAAGCCAGAAGGAAAACTACCTTATTGATACAATCATTAAGTACAGCCAAACTCTAGCCAGACGAGAAGATGTTGAGGTTTTGCAGAGATTCATCTACCACGAGATTTCATATTTACCCCCTGAGTATAAACTTCGGGTTGACAATATGACTGAGCGTTTCCTTTCTGAAGAGGCAAGACAAGGTATACAGATTAATGCCATCAAGGAACAGACGGAGGCTTTAAAAGAGGTAGCAAAGAAGCCTACGGTTCAGGCAGAGCACTATCACGCAGGAAGTTCTACGTTTGATGTTCATAGTAAGCATCTGCATCTTGACCACCCGGAAGAAGGGAATTCATCTCTGCTGCCAACAGAATTCTAGACATACAAAAATATTACAAGAATATTAAAAAAAAGGAAGAAATATGAGTAATAATTATTATGCAGGCAATGTTATTTACAACAACCAGCACAAAGAGCTGAATATCCATGGCAATCTGACTACACAGCAGATGATGCAGATTGCAAAGGATTTTTTTGCTGAAGAAACAGAGGTGACGGGAGAGAATTACGAGGCAGAGGTGAGAGAAAAAGCTAATGAAGCCAAAGAAGCTGCAGGAGAAGGATTTCAGAAGGAACTCTTCCATTTTGTGCATCCTGCACTGGAAGAAGATGAGGGATGGCTGGTGCATAGAGAAGTGGAGAGACTGGTAAAGCTATTTGACGTGCAGGAAATCTGCAAGAGACTAAACATACTGAAAAAGGAGGGCAAGGTGCTGCTGCCACAAAACACAAAAAATGCCCATGAAGAATTGATACGCATGGGTATGCCGATAGAGAAAGGAGGGTTCGGATACAAAACGTTTTGCAAATATTATAATAAGGACTAGAAGACGATAGCGACTGGTGCTTTCCTGATAGAGATTTATATCTTCTGATAGCGACCGATACTTGATTTTTATTCAGGTATCGGTCGCTTTTTTGTACCCCTATGACAAAAATGCGATTATACGTAGAGAGAATATCAGAGAAAAACAGAGAACTTTGGAGAACTTCGGAGAAGGCCTTTTTGAAAAGCATTGATACCAGGGGTTTTCGCCTTATCTTTGCACCCGTCATCTGACAACAAGATGACTACCCATCAGGCGAGTTGCAAATCACGAAATGGGGAATGATGGTACTAGAAAAAGATGACGGGGATACCTCTTCGAACGTCATCGTACCAGAGAGGCTTATTTAATACTCAAATAAAAATGAATACAGTATTAAATGGCAATATGGACGAAAGTTCCAGCAAGAAAGAAAAGGGATTCTACCCCAACACAGAGTTGGGTATCGACCTCAAGTTGATAACCCGCAAGCCTGGACGCATGGCCGTGGGCGAGTATCTGGACGGAGCCATTACGCACGACGGAGAAGACCACTTCACATTCGTGCAGAACGACTCCGAGAAGAAGAAGAAGGTGGTGAAGAGAAATCCACACGTGTATGAAGGAACTTACATCAACGTGAACCGCAAGAAAGACGGTACGCTCTACCCTACCTTCAACCGCCCGCAGTTCTCAGAGCGCTTCACCTTCCAGGACTTCTGCCAGGGTGCCGCCGACGAGCTGCTCTGCATTTGCAGCAAGAGTGATAACAGATAACACGGAGTCTAGGCTTTCTAGAGGAAGTGGGGACTTCGGGGGAAAGGCAGGAAACAGACGGAACCAAAATCTTCCAATATTCCAGTTCTTCCAATATTCCAAAAAGGGTGTTTCAAGACAAAACCCCTTTTTATAGATACTATAACTACTTAATATATAAATAGTTATATATATAATATAAGGAAATGGAATCCTCGAAAAATTAATTGGAAGAACTGGAATTGGAAGATTCTGGAAGTCCCCATTTTCCCTAAAAGGCTCATTATCAAAACATTAATTAAAAATGAAGAAGACAAATTTAAAGTACGACATTACAAAAAGTACTGCTCCGAAGATGCCAAAACTGGGAAAAGGCACCGAATGTGTGCAACTTTTGCTCTCTCAGGTATCAAAAGACATGCACGAACCCCTTGTTCCTATGCTCTTCCCTATTCTTGGAGCGCAGGTAAGCGGCACGGAATTTCAGTATCCCGACCACAGTTGGAAGGAATCATGTGGCATGATGGCCAATCTCGTTGCCGATTCGGGCTGCAATAAAGGTCAATTGGGAAACTTAGTGGAAGCCATCTGCCGAAACTTCCGAGAACACGATGAGAAGGAATTGGAGAAGCTCGTGGAATGGCAGAAACAGATAAAATCCAAGTCGGCCAACAAGGAAAAGCCTGTAAGACCCGACGTGAGTTTCTGGTTTCCACCTGCCGATGTAACCAATGCCGCCTTTATTCTGAACGCCATGGGATGCGAGAAATTGGGCGAGAGAACGCAGTACCTGAATCTGCCCGAAGTGGAGATGGCGGACAGGATGTGCGGCGGGCATAAGCAGATTTCGCAGATGCTGCGCAACATCTACGACCGCCAGCGCTCAGGAGCATTAAGAGCTACTGCCGATGGCGTGACGGGCAATCCTGTGCTTCGTGCCAACCTCACCATCTCATCCACTCCGTATGCTGCCCGCAAATTCTATAAGAATGAACTCTTCAACGGTACCTTCGGACGAATGGTGTTCTCGTATAAGGCGAGAATGGGACGTGACGGCAGAATTCCGAGACAGGGAAAATATGATGAGGCTTTCTATAAGAAGCTGGATGAGTATATTGTGAAGCTAAGTATCTGCAAGGGCAGGTTCATCATCAAGCCACTGAATAAACTTACAGACCAGCTGGCTCAAGACATGGCTACACTTGCCGATTTGACTGACGACGATGTTTTCTGGGACATTTCGAAGCGTTCCATCGTATCAGCGTGGAAGGCGGGTTGCCTGCTCTGGGTGCTGAATAACCAGACTTGGACGAAGTCGATGGGCGAGCTGGTGGAGTGGCTGGTGTATCACGACATCTGGAGTAAGGCGCAGCTTTTCTCTGATTTGCTGAACCAGGATGCCGATTCGGTGAGCGAGGCTCAGAGAAGAGGGCCGAAGAATCTGCTCGATAATCTGCCTAATCCATTTAACGAGGCGCAGCTTGAAGCACTCCGCATTTCGCAGGGAAAGACGAAGGAGGGCACGAAAAACCAACTTTACAAGTGGGTGTATCGCAAGTTCATCACCTATTGCAACCAGACGGGGCTTTACACGAAGACGCAGGAGTATCTTACGGGGGCGCCGGGAGCTAAGATGAAGGGCTGCACAAGCGATGACTGCGGGAATGGGACGAGCGATGGAATCGCTCGGAACAGTGGCCGGAGAGGCGACTTGAAACAGACTGATGGCGAAAGTGATAACGGATTGGGGTCGGATTAGAAGAAAATGCAAGGAGACTGATTTTATGCAGAAATATGAAATTCAGAAACTGCGCGACCTGCCGATAGAGAGGGTTGCGGAGCAGATGGGGATAAAGGTGGAGCGGCACAAGGCACTCTGCCCCTTTCATGACGACCACCACGCCAGCCTCTCGTTCAACACGAGGAAGAACAGCTGCCGCTGCTATGTCTGCATGGGTAATTCCGTGGGCACCATCGACCTGGTGATGAAATACCTGGGGAAGGATTTCCTGTCGGCTTGCCGATGGCTCGCCGAGGTGAATGGGGTTTATCTGGAAGATGGCAGGAAGAGAGAGGGGGCTTTCTCTTCTCTTTCCTCCGAAGCCTCTTCTGGCGGTGGTTCTCATTCGGGAGATGATTCCGGTAGCTCTCATTCGGGAATGGATTCCGGTGGCTCTCATTCGGGAAAGGATTCCGGTGGTTCTCATTCGGGAAAATCCTCCTCCTTCGATGCCAGCAAGTATGCGAGATTCTTTGAGCATCCGTGGCTGAACGAGGCGGCAAGGAGGTTCCTGTTCGAAGAGAGGAAGATTGACTGGAGAGTGGTGAACTGGTGCAGACTGACTTCATGGACGGATAAGAAGGGCATCAACTGGCTGCAGATTCCCTACTTCGACATGGACGGACGGCTCATCGGAATCCAGAACAGAAACCTCGATTACCGGAAGACGCCCACAGATTTCACAGATGACACAGATTCTCCTTCACATCAGACGGAGGGTTCACATCAGACAGAGGGTTCGCTTCAGACGGAGGGTTCACATCAGACGGAGGGTTCGCTTCAGACGGAGGGTTCGCTTCAGACGGAGGGTTCACATCAGACGGAGGGTTCGCTTCAGACGGAGGGTTCGCTTCAGACGGAGGGTTCGCTTCGGACGGAGGGTTCACATCAGACGGAGGGTTCGCATCAGACGGAGGGTTCGCTTCGGACGGAGGGTTCACATCAGACGGAACCGATGGCTCCCCGCTTCCGGTTTCCCTATGGCGCCAGATGCTCCATCTACAACCTGCCGGTGGTAGGGAGACTGAAACCTGGCGAGAAGCTTTTCATCACGGAGGGATGCAGCGACTGCTGGGCGATGCTTTCTGCCGGACATAAGGCGATAGCCATTCCTTCTGCCACGCTTCTCAAACCCGAGGATAAGCAGCTGCTGGCTGATATCGAGCGTCAATATCAGGTGGAATTCCACATGTTTCCTGATCAGGATGCGCCCGGCGAACAGCTCTTCCTGCAACTCAGGGAGATTCTCCCCCATCTGGTTCATCATCAGTTGCCCCCAGGCTGCAAGGATTTCAGCGAGTATTATTTATTCAAGTTTTGCAAGTGAGGGAATTAATTGAAGTTAAAGAAGTTATCACTCCCTGCGATCATTCGGGAAGTTAAGAGACAATAGTCTTTTTCGTAAGATGCAGGACATTTGTCCCTTAACTTCCCTCTAACTTCTCTAACTTCCCTTAACTTCCCCATATGCGAAACTCACCCTTTAAAATCAAAATGAATATGGAAGAATTTATCATTCGTACGTACACCAAGAAGGAACTTGCCCTGATGTACTTTCCCGAGAGTAATCCACGCACAGCCGTCAACCATCTGATGGCTTGGATTCACCAATGCGACCCGCTATGGGAGGAGCTCCTGGCAATGGGCTATCACAAACTGAGCAAGGCTTTTACGCCCAAGCAGGTGAAGGCTATCATAGATTACCTGGGGGAACCGGGATAAGGTTTAGAGTTGATAGTTTAGTATAAGTAAGCCCCAAGCGCCAGCCAATTGGTTACTGGCGTTTGGAGCTCATTTATGATATTCCGGAAGCTGCAGATACTTCTCTTTCCTCCAGCTCTTTTAGAAGGTCTTCAAGCACATATTGATCGCTCATGAGTTGCAATCCTGTATTAGGATCAGACAACAGCTGAGCAGTTCTTGAAGAATAATAGATATCAAGAGCTTGTTCTGGAGTAATATTCTTCTCCTTTGCCAGCAACATCACGATACGGCTTTGTTTACGCCAAAGTACAGAGTCTCTCATAATTTCTAAATTTGATAGGATGAAACGAATTGAAGGTATTTGTCGATAATTTGCTGATTACGAATACAAATTTGATGGTTCACTTGCTTATACACCAACTGTCCCAATGCCTGTTCCGCAGTAATTCTGCCATTTTCGAAATCTTCTACTGTGTCGATTACATTATCATTGGCTACACCACCCTCTACCAGGTCATATTGTTTTTGCAAATTACCTCCTCTTCTACAATCCACAACATATTGAAGCCACTCTATATTGTATTCTTTGAACCTTTTGATACGGAAATCCGACAAGTTAAACAAATCTTCGTTCAATTCAAACATATTGACGATTGGCCGAAAGGCAGGTCCTTTTCTGATAGCAATAACCTTAGACCATTTTTCAGCTTGCGACTTAATGCCAGTTAAATAGAACCCTTGCCCGAAATCAACTTTAGTACGCCCTTTACAGATTTCTGGATATTCTATTTTCATGTATGATCCATGGAATAATTTCATTGTGCCATCTCCCAGTTTTTGAGTGTTTCAACCGTAGTTCTTGCAACCCAATCAGAACTCTGGGTATGTAATTCTTCATAATATGGCAAAAGGAAATTATGGATGAGACCTTGTTTCTTCAAACGCATATACATGTTTTTAGAAGGAACATTCATTATTTTTGCTCCCTTCTCTATTGCCATGATAGCCAGATGTATATTGTTATAACCTACTTGTTCCATACGCTTTAATTTTATACCAAGGCTTATGCCTCCTATTTTTTAGCAAATATAATCAATTATCTCGATATAAGGCCATTAATTAGGCTGATTTTATATTTTTTTAAAAAATGTTCCGCTATCGCACGGCTTCACATGCCATCGCCCAACTGACTGTGGGGGATTTCGTATCTTTGCATCGTGATTCAGAAAGCGCTGGAAAATCACTTTCCTAGTTGGAGAAAAATATTTCTCCAGTTGGAAAAATGAAAAAAGGCATCTGGGAGATATTCCGAATAAGATAATCCCGAATGCATCAAGTTATCAACCTCGACTCCAAGCCCTGATACGAGTCCTTCTCTTTCTTCTTTTTAAAAAAGAAGACGGAAAGTTAATAGGGGGCAAGAGAAGCGTATGAACCCAAATATGAAGGCATTCATCAAGTATCTCATCGTGGCCGTATGCTCTGCCATCGTCACCTTCCTCACCAGCTCGTGTACCGCGGGCCTCGTGATCGGGAAGAACCAGAGGCAGCAGCAGGAGAACAACATCACCACGCGAGCCGACTCTTCGCACTTCGTGCCAACCATCACCATCAGGTGAAGATGGTTTGCAAAAACGCCGGAACGCCTAGGGGGACCAGCGATGGAATCGCTGGGAACGGGGGCTGGAAGGGAGCTACGAGCCTTGCGCTCCTTTTCTGGCTCGGCAAGAACGGAGGCTGGAAGGCGGGCTAGAAGGGGGCTACGAGCCTTGCGCTCCTTTTCTGACTCGGCAAGAACGGAGGCTGGAAGAGGGCTGGAAGGGGGCTACGAGCCTTGCGCTCCTTTTCTGGCTCGGCAAGAACGGAGGCTGGAAGGCAGGCTGGAAGGGGGCTAGATGGGCACGCCCTGAAAGGGGGGAAAGCTTTATAATTATTTTTTTATCAATTTATTAACAATTTAAAATTCAAGAAGATTATGGCTATTAATTTGAAAGCAAAGGAAACCCTCATCCAGGTGGGTGAGTTGAAAGGTAAGTATCGTTACGTTCTCAGTACCGAGCTTTACAACAAGCTCCCGGAGAGCAAGGTTATCAAGGAGGCGGCTCTGAGAAGTGGCGTGAGCCGCGGCGTGATGCAGGCATGCTGGGATGCTGCCGGCGAAGTTATCAAGACATGGTCTACCGAAGGACACTCCGTTGCCATCCCGGGGTTGGGAACCATGAGATTCGGCGTGCGAGCCAAGAGTGTGGCTACCGTGGGTGAGGTGGCAGGTAGCCTCATCACCACCCGCAGAGTTATCTTCACTCCAAACGTGGATATCAAGGATGAGCTGCAGAGAACTCCTATCCAGATTACCTGTATCGACCGCAACGGCAAGGTAGTAAAGAACGTTACTTCGGGCGATGGCGGCAACGTGGAAGACCCAGACAAGGATCCAAACGGAGGTGGAACCGAAGGCGGTGGCTCAGGCAATACCGAAGGCGGTGGCTCAGGCAATACCGAAGGCGGTGGCTCAGGCAATACCGAAGGCGGTGGCTCAGGCAATACCGAAGGCGGTGGCACCAGCGGTGGAGACGCTGAAGGAGACGTAGGCCTGTAGTCCTACTACCAAGATAGAAAATCCCCAATCCTCGGGCTCATCGGGAGCACCAAGAGATTGGGGATTATCTTTTTCCAGCATTTCGCAAAAGAGGGAATTGATTGAAGTTAAAGAAGTTATCACTCCCTTCGGTCGTTCAGGAAGTTAAGAGACAATAGTCTTTTGTCGTATAACGTAGGACATTTGTCCCTTAACTTCCCCTTAACACTTCTAAAGTTCAGTAATTTCGCAAAAGAGGGAATTGATTGAAGTTAAAGAAGTTATCACTCCCTTCGGTCGTTCAGGAAGTTAAGAGACAATAGTCTTTTGTCGTATAACGTAGGACATTTGTCCCTTAACTTCCCCTTAACACTTCTAAAGTTCAGTAATTTCGCAAATGAGGGAATTGATTGAAGTAAAATCAATACGGGAACAGGAGCGGAAGCACGAAGGTCATCACCACGCCAATGATGATCTGCAACGGCAAACCTACCTTCACGTAGTCCATGAACGTATAGCCACCCGCCTTCATCACCAGCGCATTAGGCGGAGTGGAGAACGGAGAGGCAAAGCACATGCTGGCACCCAACGTTACCGCAAAGAGGAAGGAATAAGGACTCACGCCCACCTGCTGGGCTGCCACCAGGGCGATAGGAGCCATCAACACAGCCGTGGCGGTATTGCTGATGAACATCGTCATGAGCGAAGTGGTGAAGTAGATACCTGCCAGCAGAGCCGTCGGTCCCATCGAGCCGAGACTGTCTACCAGCCCCTGCGAAACCAGGGCCGAAGCTCCCGTCTTCTCCAGCGCCGTAGACATCGGCATCATGGCGGCAATCAGCACGATGCTCTCCCAGTTGATGGTCTTGTAGGCTGCCTCCACGTTGCGGAAGCATCCGGCAAAGACGGTAAGCAGTCCGGCGATGATGACCGCCGTGACCGGAGCCACGGGGATGAAGTCGAACACCATCATCGCTATCATCAAGAGCATGATGGCTGCAGCCACAGGCGCCTTGTAGTCCAGGAGCACCTTGTCTGCCGTCTTCTCCGGCTGATCCAGCACCACCCAGTTGGTGGTATCTGCCGTAAGATGGGCCAGATTGGTCCACTCTCCCTGCACCAGGAGCATATCGCCCACATGCAGCTTGGTAGCTATCAGATTGTCAGTAATATATTCCTTTCCCACCTTGCCGTCAGAAGAGCTTCCGCCACGCTTCACGCCCAGCACGTTGATGCCGAAGCGCTTGCGCAGGTTAGCATCTCCAATTCGCAATCCGGCAAAATTGGAAGTAGGCATCACAACAATCTCGGTCAGCCCCAGGTCGTAGAAATCAATCTTCACGTCCTTCATCTTCCTCAGGTCGTAATCCTGCGCAAACCGTTCAATCTTCTCCTCGTCACCTATTATATATAAGGTGTCGTGCACGGCGATGGTGCTGCTGCTCTTCGCCATGTTCTGGTTGACGTCCTTCACAAGTCCCAGTCGCGATTTCTTCTCGTTTCTTATCTCGATGATGCTCACGCCATATTTCTTCTGGATGCTGAGGTCTTTCAGGGTCTTGCCCACGATGTCCATCATCTGCCCATTCTCATCGATGGCTGCAGCCGTCCGCTTGCTTGGCACGATGTAGCGATGCAGGTTGTCTAGCAGCTGGTATTCGTCTACCAGGTCGTCGAGCGACTTTCCGTTCTTCTTTTTCTTCCCGTTCTGCTTCTTGCTGAGAAAGATTTTGCTCAGGGGCATGAGGACGATGATTCCGATGGCGATGACGATGATTCCCACGGGGAAGAAGGAGAAGAACGCCAGGGGCTTGAATCCTGCCTCGGTAAGCACCTCGTCGATGACCAGGTTGGGCGGCGTACCGATGAGGGTAAGCATTCCGCCCAGGCTTCCTGCAAAGGCGAGCGGCATGAGGAATCGCGATGATTGCATGCCCGAACCTGCAGCCAGACTCATGATGATAGGCATCATCAGCGCCACGGTTCCGGTATTGCTCACGAAGGCTCCGATAAAGGATGTTACGAGCATCACGAGGAGGAAGGTAACGGTTTCGTTGCCACGGGAGAGCGCCATCAGCTTATTGCCCGTCAGCTTGGCAAGGCCGGTCTGCATGATAGCTCCACCCACCACGAAGAGGCCTATCATCATGATGACGATGGGCGAAGAGAAGCCGGCAAGAGCCTCTGCCGGCGTCAGGATTCCGAGAACCAAGAGTGCTGCCAAGGCAGTAAGAGCCACAATATCAGCCCTCACCCTGCCCCATATAAACATGGCAACCGTAATGATTAATATAATAAGCGTTATTGTCATGCTATAAAAAAAATGTAGATAATTGTTTCTTCTGATTATAAACTCTTTTGCAAAGATACTTACTTTTTATCGTTTTTTTTATCATTCTAATGCTAATATTTCTAAATTTATTGCAGATATTTCCAAAAAACTACACTTATTCCATCAGTTTTCCTTACCTTTGCAATCCAGATAGACATACTGAACAATAGAATTAGAAGACTTTATAATACATTAATTTTTTTAGATAATGGAACAAAACAAGGTTAAACCAGCTGATGGCAAGCTGGGTATCATGGTTGTAGGTTGTGGTGCAGTTTCTACTACATTCATGACTGGTGTGTTTATGGCTCGCAAGGGACTTGCAAAGCCAGTAGGTTCAATGACTCAATACGATAAGATTCGCGTAGGCAAGGGTGCAGACAAGAAGTATCTTCACTACAAGGACATCGTGCCTATGGCAGATCTCAACGACATCGTATTCGGCACTTGGGATGTTTATCCGCAGAATGCTTACCAGGCTGCTATGTATGCCGAGGTTCTGAAGGAGAAGGATATCAACCCTGTGCGCGAGGAGCTGGAGAAGGTGGTTCCAATGAAGGCTGCCTTCGACAAGAACTACGCCAAGCGTCTGGATGGCGACAACGTGAAGGACTGCAAGACCCGCTGGGAAATGGTGGAGGCTCTGCGTCAGGACATCCGCGACTTCAAGGAGAAGAATGGCTGCTCCCGCATCGTCGTAGCCTGGGCAGCATCTACCGAAATCTACGTACCGGTAGATATGGAAATCCACGGCTCATTGGCAGCTCTCGAGGCTGCGATGAAGGCTGACGACCGCCAGCACATCGCTCCATCCATGTGCTACGCTTATGCAGCCCTTACGGAGGGTGCTCCTTTCATCATGGGTGCTCCTAACACAACAGTTGACATTCCTGCCATGTGGGAACTCGCCGAGAAGACCCACATGCCTATCGCAGGCAAGGACTTCAAGACTGGTCAGACTCTCGTGAAGAGTGGTTTTGCTCCTATCATCGGCACCCGCTGCCTCGGCTTGAACGGTTGGTTCTCTACCAACATTCTGGGCAACCGCGACGGTCTCGTTCTCGATGAGCCAGCCAACTTCCATACCAAGGAAGTGAGCAAGCTCTCTACCCTTGAGACTATCCTGAAGCCAGAAGTCCAGCCAGACCTCTACGGCCATGGCAACGATGAGGACACTCAGTATTATCACAAGGTTCGCATCAACTATTATCCTCCTCGCAACGACAACAAGGAAGGTTGGGACAACATCGACATCTTCGGCTGGATGGGTTATCCAATGCAAATCAAGATCAACTTCCAGTGCCGCGACTCCATCCTTGCCGCTCCATTGCTGCTCGACCTCTGTCTGTTGAGCGACCTTGCAGCCCGTGCCGGCCGTTACGGCATCCAGCGCTTCCTGAGTTTCTTCCTCAAGGCGCCAATGCACGATTATACCCAGGGTGAAGAGGCTGTGAACAACCTCTACCAGCAGTACACCATGCTGAAGAACGCCATCCGCGAGATGGGCGGTTATGAGGCTGACGAGGAAATCGACTAAAAATATTATCTCCCGATAAAGGACGGTAATGGTTGATTTCAAACAGACGAAGGTTGATTTCAGCAATACGCCCAGAAAGGGCAGAAGCTCCTAGCCCAGGGCAACGCACTGGGTTGTAGGGAGTTATAAATATACGCCCTGTAAGGGCAAAAGCTTTATTACCCATATTCTAAAGCTTTTGCCCTTACAGGGCGCCTTGCTGACTGCTGTTTATACCCAGGGCGTTGCCCTGGGCTAGGAGCTTCTGCCCTTTCAGGGCGTGCGGGGCGAACTTACAAAACAGGGCGTGCGGGGCGAACTCGCTAAACTTGACAAACATTTAAATATAATATTTATGACAAAGAAAGGTAAACATACCGTTTTATTTATTTGCCTCGGCAACATTTGCCGTTCGCCAGCCGGCGAGGGCATCATGAAGAGCCTGGTAGAAAAGGCAGGGCTGCAGGATGAGTTTGAAATTGATTCTGCAGGAATAGGCAACTGGCACGTGGGGCAGCTGCCTGACAGCCGCATGCGGAAATGTGGCGCTGAGCATGGCTACAATTTCAACAGCCACGCCCGCCAGTTCCAGAAGTCAGATTTCGGAAAATTCGAAACCATCGTGGTGATGGATAATGAGAATTACCGTGCCATTACCTCCATGGCTTCCTGCCAGGCAGATAAGGACAAGGTGGTCCGGATGGCCGATTTCCTGACCCACCATCGTGAATACACCACCGTTCCCGACCCATATTATGGCGACATGGGCGATTTCGAACTGGTCATCACCCTATTGGAAGATGCCTGCCAGGGGTTGCTGCAAAGCATCATAGAATAAAAAAAATACAACATATTAATCATACCATCATCTACAAAAAAGTCCTCCGGAAGTAAACATCGCATTACTTCCGAAGGATTTTTTTTATGACAGCATTTTTAAAAAACTGAACTTTCGCATATGGGGAAGTTAAGTTATTCTATAATTCCAAAGCTGCTTCCTTCAGGTCAACAGCCTTTGCCTGAAGCTTGCCTTTGCCCTTCAATACCACCACGCACTTGCCGAAGAACGCCTTGCGATGAGGGTCGGTAAAACGCTCCAGAGAGGTCTGGCAACCATTATCCGTTCCCAGAATCTGAGCATCGGAAGAGAAGAAAATCTGGTTCTCTGCATTCGGACAGAGATTTCCGTCCTTATCCACCACATTCACTTCTACGAAGGTTGTAGGTTCTGCTGAGCCATAAGCCAGATTGCCCTGATAGGTCTTCTTCAAGACGATGTGATGAGGAGCACCCGCAGTCCTGATGGTCTGCTCGCCCACCAGCTTGCCGCCCTTTCTAGCCACCACCTTTACTTCGCCCGGCTGGAACTCAACTCGCCACATCACGTGATATTCCGTACTCTTCCGGAAGGCTTCACCCTCGTTCTTCTCACCATAGACGGTCTTCTTGCGAACACCCTGGCTTTTGCCGTTCACGAAGAGTTCCACCTCGTCTGCGTTGTTGTAGTAGCACCACATGTCGATGGTCTGTCCCGGAATCCAGTTCCAATGAGGGAAGAGATGAAGCACGTTCTTCTGCGTCCACTCACTCTGATACATAAAATAAGTGTCCTTCGGGAGACCTGCCAGGTCGATGATTCCGAAGTAGCTGCTTCGCGCCGGATAAGCATAAGGAGTAGGTTCGCCTATATAATCGAAACCGGTCCAGATAAACTGTCCGCCCACGAAATCATTATGTTTCACCACATCCCATGTCTCCTCGTGCGTGCTGCTCCATGAAGCATGCATATTATCATAAGCCGAGCACTTGAAGGAAGGGTCGTAGTACGGCAGCCACCACTCCTTAGGAGCCGAATAGATACTGTCGCTAGGCATCATGTAAAAGCCGCGCGTCTGCAGGGCAGAGACACTCTCCGACATGATGAAAGGCTTGCCAGGGAAGTTCTTCGGAACATCCTTCACCCATTGATGATGGTAATTGAACCCAATCACGTCGATGGCTCCACTCTTGAAGAGATGGTTCTTCGGGTCGGGCTCATTACAGCCAGCCGTAACCGGTCGCATTCCCCACGGATCATACTCCTTGACTATCCGGGCAAGATGCCGGGTGAGGAGCGAATTCACGCTCAGCTCATTGCTATGCGCCAGCGTAGAAGCATCATGCCCAGCATTCAGAATCAGATTCGCCTGCTCCAGCGAAAGCGTATCTGCCGCAGCATCCGACCATTGCTCCAGCACCTCGTTGCCGATGCTCCACATGATGATGCTAGGATGATTGCGGTCGCGCTTCACCAGGTCAGAGAGGTCGCGCTTGTGCCATTCATCAAAGAATCGGGCGTAGTCGCCATTCGATTTCTTGCGTCGCCACATGTCGAAACTCTCGTCCATGACGAGGATTCCCATCGAATCGCACATGTTGAGGAGTTCAGGAGCCGGAGGATTATGGCTACTCCGGATGGCGTTCACGCCCATGTTGCGCAGGATGGTGAGCTTGCGATGCATCGCATCCTCGTTTACGGCAGCACCCAGACAGCCGAAATCATGATGCTCGCAGACTCCATTCAGCTTGATATTCCTGCCATTGAGGAAAAATCCCTTCCTGGCATCAAACTTCACATCACGGAAGCCTGTAGTGGTTGTGGCTACATCCACTACCTTCCCGTTTAGAATCAGCTCACTCTTGACGGTATAGAGATATCCCTTTCCGATGTCCCAGAGATGCGGATTCTTCACCTGCAGTTTCTGTTCCTGATCACCTTTACTCTTTGCTACAATCTTTCCTGCAGCATCATAGATGGTGTTACGGACAGAGAGTTTCATCCTGTTGCCGGAAGCTGCAAAATCCGTCTTCACCCTGACATCACCCTGAGGAGTGGTAGAAACATACTGTCCCCATTGAGGAATGTAAGCCTTCTTCATGGACTTGGTAAGCCAGACGTGGCGATAGATTCCGCAGCCCGAATACCATCGGCTGTTAGGCTGGTCGCTATTGTCCACCTTCACGGCAATCACATTATCACCCTTCCTTTTAACATAAGGTGTAAGGTCGTACTCGAAAGTACTGTAGCCGTAAGGACGGGTTCCGAGCTGATGACCGTTGATGTAGACGGTAGAGTTCATGTAAACTCCATCAAAGGTAATAGTAAAGCGGTCGTACTTCTCATGAGGATTCAGGGAGAAATGCTTTCTGTACCATCCTATTCCGCCTGGCAGAGCGCCTCCGCTGGCTCCCGAAGGATTGCCTGGCGAGAAATCGCCCTCTATCGCCCAGTCATGAGGCAGATTCAGGCTTCGCCAATGGGCGTCAGCATAATCCGCTTTCCACATTCCGGCAGAATCAGCCAGAGTGAAAAGCCAGCCCTTATCAAAAGACAGATGTTCACGGGCACTCATCGGAAGAGCGAAAAGACCGCTCATCAAGGCAACGCTAAATATTGTTTTCTTATTCATTCTTTCCTATCAATATAAAAAATCCCACAGACTGCACGGATTTTCACAGATTCATCTTTCCTGAAAGAGAGTTACAGATATCTGTGTAATCTGTGAAATCTGCGGGAGATTAGATTACTTCAATTTTACAGTTACTGCCTGACCGGCATACTTCACCATCTTGCCCTTAGGAGCCTTGGCGAGGTTAACGCCCTGGTTGTTCTGGGCATTCACCAGAATCACGTTGAAGCGACGCTTCTGCAGCATTCCGTCGAATGAACCCTTGCGAGCACCAATGGTCAGGGTCTTCTGGGCATCATTATACTTGAAGTCTATCATAGCATACTTGCCCTTCTCGTAGTTGTAGTTGGTTCCCTCGTCCTCATAGAGCGTATAAGAACCGTCCTTGCCTGCATAGACATAGAGGTCGATGAGCTCAGCCTTCT